>Ga0180732_1001801_pt1 | contig 12426 bp, 13 predicted proteins | sample KR11_01MetaG_FD_148674 | JGI IMG/M metagenome (GOLD analysis project Ga0180732, IMG submission 148674) | Groundwater microbial communities from the Olkiluoto Island deep subsurface site, Finland - KR11_0.1 MetaG | ecosystem: Environmental > Aquatic > Deep subsurface > Groundwater | place...
CAATTCTTAATGCTGAATCCTCTCCCCATCCAAAAACATCTACTCCTTGAGGATAATTTTTTTCAGAAGCTATTGCCTGAAGGTTTTTAGCCACTTGCTCTGGGGTTTCTTCTATCGCTCTTGCTAAGCCACTTCTTGCAAATGTTTCTCCATCCTGAACACCTGTTTCAAATGTTTCCCTAGGAGCATATGCAAAACCATCTCCTACAAGATAAATTCCATTAACTTTTTTATCTTCTGTTAAAAATGCCTTTAATCTCTGCTCATCAGTTATTAAATTTCCATGCCCATCCCTTGGAACATTTAGAAAAACTCCTTCTGGGGTTTTCTTAGTGTATCCTGCTTGAAGCCATCTTGTATCAAAAATCTCTGGTTTTGCCATTGTTTCAAAATTATATGCTGCTGCTGAAACTGATTCAGAAGTTCTTGGTGCCCTGAAGGTTATTCTCTCTCTTGTTTGGGGATGAGAATATTGTCTCTTCATTTCTGCAACATTTCCATTAAAAGTATTTGGCCCAAAAGCAGGATGGGCAACAATTAAGGGTTTATTTTGATGTGGTACTGCAAGTAAACTTATTGGTGGAGCTTCTGGTTCTCCTGCCTTAATTATTCCGTAATCTTCAACCATTCTTTTTCAAGAAAAAGCGGGTATTTAAATCTTTTGGTTTTGTTGTCATTTATTAGGAGCACTTATTTTAAATGGTCGTATAAGTTCGAACCATTTATCCTTATTTTTAAATCTCAAGTCTGTTGCAAGTTCATAAGGGCATTTGCCGATTGCCTGATGAACTCTTATGAAATTGTAAAAAATCTCATAACCTTTCATTAATGCTCTTGTACTTTCTAATCTTTTGAACTCCTGTTAATGCATCAATAGCAATAGGAAAAATTTATTAACTAACATTACTCAAATCTTCTATGGAATTTTTGTCAAAAGAGGTATTGGGAATGACTGCTCAGGAGCTTATTATAAACAGTGTTATTGCCATTGTTTTAGTTGTTATTGGAATTGTTATTGGAAAGATTATCAGCGGTGTTTTGAGGAAGATAATCGACAAAGCGAGAATCGAGAAGACTCCTGCTCATAACTTTTTTAATATGCTTACTGTGATAATCAAGTGGGGAGTTTATGTTCTGTTCCTGAATCTTGCAATATCTCAGCTTGATATCCCCCAGTTTACATACTGGATTTCTGAGATTTTGATAATTATTCCTGCGCTAGTTGGCGCGTTGCTGCTGATTATTGTGGGATTTGCAATTGCAATTTATCTCAAAAAGGCTATTGAGGACAGCAAGGTAGAGAGTGCAAGGATGCTCAGCCAGATATTTTTCTTTTTCATAATATATGTTTCTATGATTTTTGCACTAAAAACTGCCCTGATTTCTATGGACAGTGTTACAGTTAATATACTTGTGATAGTTCTCACAGGGATTATTGGCATGGCTATTGCATATAGAACAGTTAAACGCGAGAAATCTAGGAAGTAATTTTATTTTTTGTTAAGAGCCAGATTTCTAATTTTTCAAAAAAAATTCTTTTTTCAGCGAGAATCTGTTTTTTAAAATATTTTTTTATGATTGAATTTACCCTATTGTGGGGAGTGAGCGAGGAGACTAGCAAAATAATCTGGGAGTTTTCATTAAGATGAAACCTTGCTTGTTTTAAGAATTTAATTATTGTTTCATCCCCTACCCTGCCTCCGCTAGTGTCTTGTTTCCTATCATGCTTGTTTTCTGGGAGATATGGGGGGTTGAATATGATTATACCAAATTTTGATTTTATGTTTGAGAAGAGGTCGGAATTTATCACTCTGATTCCCCTTGTTCTTGCGAATTTGATAGATTCTTTGTCTATATCTGCTGCCAGGATATTCTTAAACCCGAGATTTTTTAGAGTGAGAGCTTGAATTCCAGAACCTGTGCCCATATCGAGAATCTTGATAGTTTTATCTTTGTTTTTAAGATTGTTCCTGAGAGTTTCTGACATAAGAAAAGAGTCTTCAGATGGGGAGTACATTTTAGAATTCTAAACCAATGCTTGCGAGAAGTTCAAGGATTTTTTCGCGGGCAAACACTAGAGTGAAGAGAACTCCTAGAAGGAAGATTAGAATGACTACCAGGAGAATTACCAGTCCGAACCCCTTCTTTTTTGGCTTAACTTTGACAGATACTGCTTGACTAGCATTCATATTATTAGTTTGGGGGAAGATTGGTGTGGGGGTTGGGGGGTTTTGCTGGATATTTCTTTGATTCTGGATGGCTTGGGGCTGAGGCTCTGACTGGGGATAGTACTGGGGTGATTGTGGCTTGAGGGGATATTGAGGTTGTTGAGTATTCATTGGTTTGTTTACATATTGAGGTTGTTGAGTATTTTGGATTTTGGGGTTTGCTTGAGTTGCCTGGACAGGTCTGAAAACAGGGGTTTGAGAAGGTTGACTAGGCTGAGTTTGGATTACTGGCTGGGAAGAGGTATTGAGAAATGAGCCACCAAAAGATTTTGCTGAGTCTATAACATCTTGTTTAGTGTAGCCTGCATTGATAAAGCTAGACATTGCTAGTTCTAGGGAGTATCCTCGTTCAAGAGCATTTCTTAAACCCTCAGATATTTCTGGCTTTTCCATCTAGCTAGGTTATATCTATTTTATTTAAATCCTGGGAAATGTGGCAGTTCTTCCCTATTCTAAAACCAAGTTCTGTTGCAAGTTCTGCGAGTGCAGAGAGTTTAGTTATATCCCCGTGGGCTGGAATTATATTTTCTGGATTTAACATTGTAATAAAATCTCTTAAGTCTTCTCTTCCAGCGTGGCCTGAATTATGGAGCATTATTCCCCCAAACCCCCCAATGAAGTTCTGTGCTCCGGGAACTTTAAAATCATAGACTTTTCCTGCATAGTCTGAAGTCTTAATGTCTACAATAGGATCAAACAATAACTCTCCATTAAGAATCTTGTTGGTAAATCCGCTAATTTTTGCAGATTGCTTTAATAAAAGTTCTGGGCTGATGTGTTTCTTAACTTTCTGAGATTTCTGATTATAGAACTTGATGTCGTGCAAGTAAGTTCCCTTTTTTGCTTCTATCTCATCAAAATTTAGTTTTTCAACTGGCAAAGATTCTGGTGGAAGGTTTTGAATAGGATTCTTTCTTAAGCCCAGGTTAACATCAATCTGAACCTGAAACTTGCTGGAGAGATAGTCCTTGAGCTTAATTAATGATTGTTCTCCCTGCACCCTTATCACAAAAGCATGAGTCTCGGGAGTTATCATTTTATTTCCAGCAATCATTCTATTAGCCCCTGTTTCTTCGTGGTCAAACTTTGCGCAAATCCCCACCTGTGAAAAGAGATACAATAAGTCTGACGTAAGCTTCTTAGATGCGGTTTTTGCCCTGATTCTAAAATGCTTTTTTCCCTTATCAATACAACCATCACCGTTTAGATACGCTCCGATAAAATTGAGCTTGAATTCGTCTGATGCAGAAAAGACAAAATCAGGAATTTTTTTTGTTTTTGCGTTATTTCCAAACCACTGCTTGAATATTCTTCCAAGAGTTTCTGCCCCAAAACAGATTTCGCATGCATTGTTCCTGTAAGAAATGTTAATATTTGAAGGAAGAACTTTTTTTATGGAATCTTTTATGTCTTCCAGCAGTTCTGTTTCATTTTTGTTTATGACTAATGACAGATGGCGGGGGGCAGAGCCCTCTGCAAGATAGTACCCTAAAAGCCTTGCAAATTCATTTGATAATTTAATTTTTACTGGGCAGATTGGGACATTATTGTAGCATAGACTTCCGCTATTTGTTGAATAGTTATTACTAGTTAGACTAGAATACTGAGTCATATCAACTTCATCCAATCGGCTATGCCATGAGAATCTTTTAGGAATTGCGAGGTAGTCTCCAACTTTCAATTTATCTCCAATCTCTGAGACTACTCCTCCTTTTTCTAGCTTGAATACACTATGCCCGGAGGTTATTGACACTTTTCTTCCTGATTTTGTATGTATGTCAAATATCTTTCCATCATAATCGTGTTCTACTAATTCTGCATCAAACCATTTAATTTTTAGATTAGAGTCAAACGCTGGAACTTTCAGCCCTTTTTTCTCATTTTCCTGTATTTTTCCTATTTCTTTAATTCTCATCCCATTGCTCCCGTTTATTACAACTTCTGTACTTGGAGTGACTGAAACGTGGACATCATTGAAAATTCTAACTCCCTTATGCTTCAATCTTTTATCAACCTGGCTCTTATTGGCAATATTTATCTCGCTCGGAATTGTTTTTGAGGAAAAGATTACGTGGTCGCGGGGGGAAAGGTGAAATGGAAGATCGTCTCTGGACATTCTGTCTAGAATTGAGCCAGGTTCTCCCTGGTGTCCTGTGCAGACTATTAGGTATTTTTGCTTGTTTGCATTTGCTTTTTTCAATTCTGCTTCTACCTGTCTTTTATAGCTTAGTATTGTTACTGATTTCTCAAAGGGGCAGAGTTTTATTTCTTTTGCAGCAGAAACATACTTAGAGAGAGATCTTCCTGCAAAGATTATCTTCCTGTTAAGCTGTTTTCCAAAATCAACTATGCTTTTTAGTCTTGCAATATGGGAAGAGAAGGTAGTGATTATCATTCCTGCGTTCTTATTATCTGTTGTCAGCATGACATCTTCGAGAAGACTTCTTGCTACCTTTTCACTCGGGGTTTTTCTTTCTTCTGCAGCATACAGGCTTTCAACTATCATCACCTTTACACCTTTTTTGCTGATTTCTCTTAGCTTGTCATAGTTTGGTTTTAATCCGAGCTGGGGAGAGTCATCAAACTTAAAATCATTTGCATATAACACGATTCCTTCTCGAGTGTGGAGAGCTATTAGAGATGCCTGCAATGTTGAGTGAGTGATATTTATGAATTCAACCAGGTAATCTCCTGATTTTCCCTTAATAGTGTAAGAGGAATTTGGAGTGATTGGTTTTACTTTATTGTAAAGCTGCCTGTCTTCATCATCAAGAAGGCGGGTTAGGACTGCAACTGTGAAAGGGGTTGCGAGAATACTTGCATTATATCTGTTTGATATATACGGGACAGCGCCAACATGGTCCAGGTGGGCATGAGAAATTAGAATTGCTCTAACTTTATTCCTGATTCCTAACTTGTCAAGAATTAAATCATCTGGAACTGCTCCAATAGAGCGTAGCTTCTTCTCGTGCATCAAATCCTCGCGCTCTTCAAGTTCGACAATTGGGGGGAGATGCAAGCCCATATCGAAGATGAAAGCATCTTCTCCTGTTTCTACAACAGTCATATTCTTGCCTACTTCACTATATCCTCCAATGGTATAAATTTTCATTTGTTAAACAACCTCTGGTTTTTCTGATTTTCTTCTTTTATGAACTATCAAGATAATCATGGTTTTTATATGTTATTATCCCCAGGCATACCTGCGAGTATAATAAAAAAATAGAAAAATAAAAATAAACACTATAATCAATCCTGAGTAAATTTCTTAGTTTTACTCTGCTGATTCTTCTTTAGATTCTTCCTCAGACTCTTCTGGCTGTTCTGATTCTTCTTTAGATTCTTCCTCAGAACTCTCAGATTTGTCTCTTGGCGTTATTCCTTTCTTCTTCATGAAGCACTCCCTGCAATAAACAGGCGTGCCTTCTCTTGGCTTGAAAGGAACTTCATCTTCTTTTCCGCACTCGCTGCACTTGATCTTTGTCATTTCGCGCGGACCAAAGTTTCTTCTGAATCCCCCTCTGCGGAAGCCTCCTTCACCAAAACCCATCTTAAATTTTCTCCTATGTGTTATTTATTAGTTATAAGAACTTGTTAAACAACTCATTCTTATCAAAAAGGCAGAAAAAAAGAATTTATAAATGTTTGTATGCTGGTTCTTACATGAAAAAAGGAGTGATTTTGAAGGTTTTAGCTATTGCAATTATCCTTGGGCTTATTGCTTTATTTACTGGTTTTAATATGTCAATTTTCAAGAAGTTTAAACTTCCTGATTTGAACAAGGAATGTTATAAAGATAGTGATTGCGTGAAAGTCCAGACTACGTGCTGTTCTTGTTCTAGTGGTGGGGAAGATAAGTGTGTTTCTAAGACTGAAGCCGCGAGCTATGAGGATGAATTGAAGAACTGCTCTGCGGATAATTTCTGCGCGCAAGTTTATAACTGCAATATCTCTGAATGTAAATGCAAAGAGGGAAGATGCGCAGGGTAATTATCTTATTCTTGATTTTTTCTGTCCTGATATTAGTCAGTGCGCAACAGGATTCTAGCGATAAAGTAGACCAAGAGGTTTATACTGCCTTAGAAAAAAATGCGGAGGTGCCGGTTATAATAAATGTTAATGAAGATTCTGGATTTATCTTTAAAACAAATAACACTAGAGAAGTTAAGGACATTGTTGATGAAACAGAAAGGCAGCAAGGAAATTTAATTGTTGCAAATGTTGATAAAAATGAAGCTGAGAAATTAGAAGAGAGCAATGCAGTGAAAAGAGTGTATTACTCCCATAGTTTCAGCGCGTCTTTGCAAGATTCAGTCAGAATAATAAACGCAACAATTGTCTGGCCTTCACAAATATCCGGTATTAATTTAACAGGAATTGGGGAAAGTGTTTGTGTGATTGATACTGGTATTAACTTCACTCATCCTGATTTATTAGGCAGAAATAAAACATGTGTTATTGATTGTTTCGGTAAGTCTTGTGTCGAGAATTGTTCTATCTCAGATGACAACGGGCATGGCACGCATGTTGCTGGAATTGTTGCTGCATCTTCTGGAATAACTGGTATTTCTCCTGGAGCTGGGCTTATTGGATTAAAAGTCCTGGATTCGAGCGGGAATAGTGCGAGCGGGGGGCAGGGAGAAATTGATATAATGAATGCAATTCAGTGGTGCATTACAAATAAAAATAATTATAACATATCTGTTATAAGCATGAGTTTAGGAAGTGATACAATTTATTCTAGCTATTGTGATTCTAAATTTACATTAACAACATCAGTAAATAATGCCACATTGTATAACATATCAGTTATTGCTGCTGCTGGAAACTCTGGGAGCACTACAAATATTTCTGGTCCAGCATGCATAACCAATGCCACTGCTGTTGGATGGACGAATAAAAATGATACTATAAACACAAACAGCAATAGGAATTCATTAGTTAAATTAATGGCGCCCGGAACAAGTATAAATTCTACATTTTATGGCGGCTCGTGTCCAGCCGGGTTTGTCTGCAATGGAAATTATGCTGCTGTTTCGGGAACTTCAATGGCAACTCCACATGTTGCTGGAGCTATTGCTATTATAAACCAGTTTTTGAAATTAACTGGGCAGAGCAAGACAACTAAAGAGATTGAAGCTGTTCTGAATAATACCGGGAAGAGAATACAAGATACTACGGGATTGAATTTTTCCAGGATAGATGTTTATTCTGCAATTATCTCGTTGGATAATCTTGCTCCGAATGTTTTTTTAATTTCTCCTTTGAATAATCATATAAATTTAAGCAGGAATTACACATTTTCATGCAATGCTACTGACTTGGCTTTGAAAAATGTGAGTTTTTATCTGTGGAATTCTTCAAATTCTGCTGTTAATTTAAGCTTTCTGATTGTTTCTGGGAGTTTCTCAAGTGTTTTGTTTAATGTAAGCAATATTCCTTATGGGAGTTATAAGTGGAACTGCTTGTTTTATGATGAAAATGGGAATTTTAGTTCTGCTTCTTCAAATTTTACACTCACTATCGGGGGAGTGCTGGCAAGCTTAATTTCTCCTGCTGATAATAATTATACTTCAACAAACTTTACTGAATTTACATGCCAATCTGAATCTGCTGAAAATTCTCTGGCTAATATCAGCTTTTATTTGTGGAACTCTTCTAATCTTGTTTATAATGAGACAAGAAATATTTCAGGGGCAAGCAATTCTACAATATTTAATTATACTTTTTCTGCTGAAGACAGATATAAATGGGGATGCTTGGCTTTTGCCAATGATTCAAATTATTATAGTTCTGGAAATTTTTCTATAACTTATGATATTTCAAAGCCAAACATCAGTTTGGCTGAACCTTATCCGAGTGATGAAACTTCCAGCTCAGCATCTAAGATATTTTATTATAATGTTTCTGATAATTTTAATATTTCCTCGTGCAGCCTGATTATTAATAATGCTGTGAGCCTGACAAATTACTCTATTACAAATTTTTCTTTAGTGCAGAGTTTTGCCCAGAGTTTCTCTCCTTCAAGTTACTCTTGGAGCATTAACTGCACTGATATTGCTGGAAATTCAGAAAATTCAAGCTCGGGAAGCTTTACAATCACTCAGCCACAGACGTATTCTAGTTCTGGGAGCGGGGGCGGGGGAGCAATATTGAGTGCAACAACCTATGCTGTAAGTGAGAGTGATGCTATTCAGGGATATACTAAAGAGCTTGGAAAAGATGATAAATTAAAGTTCAGTATTTTTGATGAGGGAGCTGAGGAACATACACTGACTTTAGATTATGTTGGGAGTAATTTTGTTAATCTGACTTTAAGAAGTTCTGTAATTAGAATTGTCCTTGGAATCGGGCAAAGTATAAAATTAAATCTTACTTCCCCAGATTACTATGACCTTTATATAAAACTAGAAGAGATTTTAAATAAAAAAGCCAAACTTACTATCCAGACAATCCACGACCCAATTGGAAATGTTAGGGAGCCAGAACAAGAAGAGATAAGTGTTGAAAGCGCAGGAGATAAGGATATAGATTATGAGAATCTAACCCCTGTCTGGCAGACATATGTAGGTTTATATATTACTGCTATATTAATAATACTGATAGCAGGATACTTTATTTTGAAGAACTTCAGAAAATCAGTAAAGATGACTGTTAAATTTAAGATTAACAACACGAAAACAAGAAGGAAGTAGGTGCTTGAAATCTCACGATTTCAAGATACTGGAGATTTTTAAGATGGAGAAGAAATTAAAACCCAGCATGAGAGAGAATAAGAGGTATTTGCTAGTTAGTGCTGGAAAAGAAGAGGTTGAAAAAGCGATTCTTGATTTTATTGGAATTTTGGGATATGCTAAGTCTGGAGTTTCATTTCCTTGTTCCGGGATTGTAGCTGTTAACCGCGAAGAGATTGATAGAGTCAGGGCAGCATTGGTTTCTGCTGGTATTTTGATTAAGAGAGTTTCTGGAACAATTAAGGGTGTTAAGAACAATTAGCACTAACTTGGAGAGAGGTAGAGTGTTTTATCTGGAATTACTATGCCTTCTTTTGCATTTTGGTATAGCATGCCAAGGAGAGAGTTAGAGTGTGCTTGAGCTTCTTCAATTTGAGATTTAAATGCCTTGAATAATATTGGCTCGTCTTCAAAGATAAAACACCTTTCTAAAGCTCCCCCAATTCCCATAAATAGTGAGATTAATTTTCTATCATCATAGTAACTAATAGCAAAAATGGGACATCCTTTGTCATTTAAGATATATCCTCCCTGAGCAGAAGGCATGAATCTCTCCTTGAGTTGCGCGACTATCTGATTCTGGAGATTATCTGCTAAACTCCTGTCAGAAGTGACTAGCTGGAATACTGCAGAGAAAAAATCCCCGCTTCTGTTAAATACTACTCCTGCAGAATACATTGGCAGGGGAAGATTTGCAGGTCGCAGTCCAATGTCTAGGTCTATTCTTTGTCTAATCTCAGAATCTCTAGTTTTCCAGGTGTCTGTATCTCCAGAAGGATTTACAAGTCTAGCATATACTGCTTCTAGATTTCTTAATTGTATCTTCACTGCCATCTTAAAAATTATCAGAACTCTTTTGGGCTCCAGGGTTGCTGGGTGAAATCTCTATGAGTATAAAAAACTTTCTATGAGCATCCTAAAAACCAGGAAAGCACAGAAAACTTTATAAATGCCTGAGATATCCAGTTTTGTCGGAAAGGAAAAGGAAATTAAGGGATTATACCTGTTTTTAATTTAAAATGGATGTGAATAATAGCAAGAGAGTAAAATTGAATTTATCTCGGAGATAAAATGGACATAACAAAAATAGACATTTTTGAATGCCCATATTCACACGGAGGCAAAGAGTGAATATGGACATGCCAATGGAGATGCAAAATCAGGTAATGGGTTATGACAGAGCAGCGACTATCTTCTCGCCAGACGGGCATTTGATTCAAGTTGAATATGCAGAGAAAACAGTGAGACTCGGCTCGAGTTCTATTGGAATTGTCTGCAAAGACGGAGTTGTAATTGTGGCTGATAAACGGATGAAAGACCCACTAGTAATTGCAGACCCTATTGGAAGAATAAGTGAGATAGACAAGCACATACTGGTTAGTTCTGCTGGGATTGCCAGTGATGCCAGGATATTGATTGAGAGAGCCCAGGTTGTCTCGCAACAGCATAGAGTTACCTATGATTCTGATGTTGATGTTGAAAGCATTGTTAAGGATATAGCTAACATAAAACAGCAGTTTACACAGTATGGGGGCGCCAGACCTTTTGGTGTTTCTTTAATGGTTGCTGGGAATTCTGGCAAGAAACCAAAATTATTTGTTACAGATGTTACTGGGAATTATGCGTCGTATAAGGCAGCGGCTATTGGGGAGAATGATGAAAAGATTAGGGAAGAGTTGAGAATGAATCTTGACAGAGAGATGGATATTGAAGAAGCAATAAAATTATCACTAAAGATTTTTAAAGAGATTCTCGGGAAGAATTTTAGTGTGGAGAGGTTTGATGCAGCGTATATTAAGATTGAAGAGGGCAAGATAATTAGATTAAATGGAGAGCATCTGAAGAAGTATATTAAATAGCAAATTATAAAATGCCGACGTCATTTCACAATTCAGGATTAAATATTAACATTAGTAAATTATAAAATGCCGCAAGTGCCTGCAAAATTATCAATTAAGGGAAAGAGATATGAGATTCTTGTTGATGTTGATGGAGCTATAAAAGTAAAACAAGGCAAGCTGGTGTCTATGGCTAATGTGATTATTAGTGATTGCGTATTCTCTGATTTGAAGAAGGGGCTGAGAGTTGCTGAGAAAGATTTAATTGCTGATTTTGGGACTTCAGAAATCTCTGCAATAGCCGAGAGAATAATCAAGAATGGGGAGGTTAATATTCCTGCAGAGTATAGAGATGCTGAGAGAGAGAATAGAATAAAGCAGATAGTTGACTTTCTTGTGAGAAATGCTATGAATCCTGTTACAAACAAGCCCTATACTCCTGACATGATAAAATCTAGTTTAGACAGGACTGGAGTGAATATTGACAATCGCCCTGTTGAGGAGCAAATATCAAAGATTCTTGAGAAATTAAGGCCAATTTTGCCGATAAGGATTGAGACTAAGAAGCTTTCAATTAAAGTTCCTGCAGTTCATACTGGGAAGGTTTATGGATTAATAACTGAGTATAAAGAGAAAGAAGAGTGGCTGAATAATGGGGATTTGGCTGTTGTGATAAACCTGCCTGCTGGGATGCAGATGGGTTTTTATGATAAGTTAAATGCTGTTACTCACGGTTCTGCTGTTGTTGAGGAGATAAAACAATGATAAGAGGGGAAGAAAATAATACAACAAGGGGAGATCATAAAAACCCTGATAAGAGAGATGAGGGTGTTTTGGCAAGAGAATCTGTGCCTGTTTTAAGAGATGAACTAAATACGAAGGTTTAAAAACCAAGAAGAAAACAAATTTAAGATGAGTGAAAAGGATAGAGAGATTGTAATCCCTGGAGAGATTATTAAGGAAGGGGATGACTACTTGCCAGGAGAAGGAACACGAAGAGAAGGAAAGAACATAGTTGCAAGCAGGTTTGGATTAAGAGACGAGCAGAACAAGCTTGTGAAAGTTATTCCATTATCAGGAGTTTATATTCCCAGAAGGGGAAATTTAGTAATCGGGACTGTTGCTGATATTGCATTTAATGGCTGGATGATGGATATTAATGCGCCTTACTCTTCATTCTTGCCTGTTGCAGAATGTCCGAGGTTTTTCAAGAAAGATGATTTATCTGAATATTTTGGAATAGGGGATTTAATTGCCTGTAAAGTTGATTCTGTTAAACGAAAGGGAGTTGATTTAACCATAATGCCTAGAGGGCTTGGAAAGCTTGAAGATGGGATGATTATCCAGATAAATTCAAATAAAGTTCCGAGAGTGATAGGAAAGGAAGGGAGCATGATTAGCATGATTAAAGAGGCTACTGATTGCGATATTACTGTTGGGCAGAACGGCTTAATCTGGATAAAGGGAAATAAGGTTGATGATGAGCTCTTTGCTAAAGAGGCAATATTATTTGTGACTGAGAGGTCATTTGTTGAGGGGTTGACTGAGAAGACTGAGAAATTTTTAGAAGAAGAAATCAAGAAGAGGGGAAAGACTAAAAAGGCAGAAGTTGAAGGAGATGTAGAA
>Ga0180732_1001802_pt1 | contig 12423 bp, 12 predicted proteins | sample KR11_01MetaG_FD_148674 | JGI IMG/M metagenome (GOLD analysis project Ga0180732, IMG submission 148674) | Groundwater microbial communities from the Olkiluoto Island deep subsurface site, Finland - KR11_0.1 MetaG | ecosystem: Environmental > Aquatic > Deep subsurface > Groundwater | place...
AAAAGGCACCAGGTCTCCGATGAGACTGTTCCAAACCGGCAGGACTGCTCCATTGGCGCCATGATACCCCGAGGAGAATAAAATCAATAGAAAAACGGCCAACCCCCCGGTTCCACAAAAAAAGGGCAGAAGAAGCATGGGAATCCAGAAAAACGCCTGAACCATCACCCCGATGAAAACCGTGCGCCTGCGGCTTTTGAAGCGAGGCATCATCTTTGCGCCCACAAACTGCATGATCGCACCGAAGAGCTGGGGAACCGTGGCTAAAAGACCCACCTGAAGGGTTGTGGCCTGAAGGAAGATACCGAAAGGCCCCAGGTAGGTTTCACCGGCCCCCATCATGACCGCATAGGATACGCCATCCTTCACTGCAGCCTTCAGGGAAGGGTCTTCGCTTGGGTTTTCGGTTTTCCGCTTCGATTTTAACATCTATTGGCCGTCGTCTTCATCATCCATGTCGTCATCCATGAATTCATCGTCCCAGGGCACAGCGACATCGGTCAATGTCTTGAATAATGCGTTCAGAATCTCGTCATTGGTCTCATAACTGCCGCCAAGGGATTTTTGCCATAAATTGCCTTTGCCGGACAGTCCCGGTACCTTCATGCCGGATAACAGCAACAGATCTTCCATGCCAGGCTCGGCCGGGTCATCCGGGTCCATGGGGTCATCCAGGTCAAACCACGGCTCGCCCTCCTGCCAGTTAGCCAAAGCCTTCAAGGCTTCGCTTCGAATGGATGAATTTTCATCTTCCATGGCTTTATCCAACTCATCCTGAAAACCATCAATATAACCCATGCAGAAAATCGCCGTGAGTCGATCATCCTCCTCCCTGCTGAGATGGGTTACCCGAATGGTTTCCGCATGCCAGTCTTGGGGGGATCGCACCGATGCCTCCAGGCATCTGCGTCGCACTTCCCGTGGAACCTTCACATCCTCATGCAGGTCCCGGAGGGCTTCCTGGATTCGGTCAAACATGGATTTGGAAATGGCCATCTCGGATTCCTCAAAATCGAGGATTTCCACGTATTCCAGAATGGGACCCAGGGAGGTTGCGGCCTTGGCCCTGAATTTTTCCGGCTCCTTCCGGTTTCGGAGGAGATGCAACAGCTCAAGGGCCATGGCATCGTCAATCACCATGCAGTCGCCGGCAAGCTCCACGGCAAGCAGGCGGTCTTCCTCAAGGCCATTTTTATCCATGGCGACCCGGAGAAATATTTCTCCGGCATCTTTGGGCCATTCCCAGGGGGGAAGGCGTTTCAAATCGTTAAAGTTCATGGATTTGTCTCCTTATGATTCCATTCGTATTCAGGCAGCAGGTTTTGTACTTCTTGCCGCTTCCGCACGGGCATAGGTCGTTTCTGCGGGGTTTTTGTCCATGGGTTCCTGCCATGGACAGATATTTTTGGCCCAACGTTTTACTCCGGTATTCCCTGGATAGGGCTTGGACAAAAGGTGCGCAATGGTTGAAAAAAAGTTTGTACCCGTCACACAGGTAGTTGAGTTTGTTTTTCCCGTCCCCGGTTTCCAAAAACCGATCTTTGGGACACCCTCCGTTGCAAAAGCTCAGAACTGAGCACTTTCGGCACTTTCCCGGAAGCGTGTTTCTTTTGGACTGCCCGAACGCCTGTTGGGTCCGGCTGTCAAGTAATTCATTCAAAGGGGTTTGCTGAATATTGCCCGGACGAAACTCCGGGGTAACAAAATGATCACAAGCGTAAAAATCACCGTTATGCTCCACCACAGGGCAGTTGCCACAGGTTTTGCGAAACAGACACAAGGAATGCTCCTGGCCCAGAGCCGTTCGGGTCACTTCTTCAAAAATCTGAATAAGAACCTTGCCGATATCTTCTCTTTTCCATAGGTCAAACACCGCGCACAAAAATTCCCCGAAGGCCTTGGAAGGAACGCTGTAAGATGAAACCCCCGAAGGGCTTGCCGGGTCTTTTTTCACAATGGGTAGAAACCCGATATACCGGGCTTGAATCTCTTTAAAAAACCCATAGACTTCCCTTGGATGGAAGACATTTTGCGCGTGCACCACACAAAGAATGTCCGTGGTCACGCCCCTTGCGGATAAAAACTCCCAGGCCCGAAGGACTTTTTCATGGGTGGGCATTCCGCCTTTGGATACGCGAAAACCATCGTGAAATCGGGCCGGACCATCCATGCTCAACCCCACGGTGAAATTTTCCCGGGCCAGAAAGTCGCACCATTTTTCATCCAAAAGCGTGCCGTTGGTCTGAATATTGTTGAGAACGGCGCGGCCTTCCGGAGCATGCTTTTTTTGAAGCAACACAATTTTTTTAAAAAACTCGACCCCCGGGAGCGTGGGTTCTCCCCCATGCCAGGAAAAGCGTATTTCAGGTTCCCTTGTTCCGTGGATCACCTGGGAAATATAGTCTTCCAGAAGGTCATCCCCCATTTGAAAGGAGGTTTTTCCAGGGTAAAGATCTTCCTTTTCCAGGTAATAGCAATACCCGCAATCCAGGTTGCAGCGGGCCCCGATGGGCTTTGCAAAAATCTGAAATTCCGAGAGTTTAGTACCCATTAAAAGTGCTTCCGGTCAAGCAGGTCGTTTACTTCAGATATTTTTCAATCACGCGCTGAAGCATTTAAACATGCCGCGAGTTTAGAGTATCCACAAAAGTTTGTCAAACAGGGTTATGGCCGGAAAACCAGGGCTCCATGCTCATGGAGAATTTTAAGACCAATGACCAAAAGCACCAGGCCACCCGTTCTTTCAGCATAGGTGGAGAAGCGTCGGGCACTGCCCAATTTTTCCCCCATCACCATTCCGGAAAAGGTAAGAGCCCCCGCCACAAGACCGATGATCAGGGCCGGGGTCCAGATGGAAACCTTGATCATGGCCAGGCTTAAGCCCACAGCCAGGGCATCGATGCTGGTGGCCACAGACAGCATGACCAGGGAGGAGCCTTTGGTGGGGTCCTTTTTTTCACCCTCCGCCATGTCCTCCCCGAAGGATTCCCGAATCATATTGACCCCCACAAAGGACAACAACAGAAAAGCCGCCCAGTGGTCGTATTTTTCGATCCAATTGTGGATGGTCAGGCCGAAACCCCACCCCAGAACCGGCATGGCCGCCTGAAAAAATCCAAAATGCCAGGCCAGCCTGAATCGCTGCCTGAACGTTGTTTTCTTGAGACTGATCCCGGCGGCGATGGATACGGCAAACGCATCCATGGCAAGAGCCAGGGCAATGGCAAGAATGTTATAAAGCGCCATAATATATCCTTAAGGAAAATAATTTCGCCCTTATTATCAATTTTCTATGCTCACATCAAAGCTTTTGTTCCGAAGGGGAACAGGTCCATAAGAAAAAGCTTTTATTTTCTGAAAAAGCGTGCTAATTCACCCTTCCTTTGAAGGGTAAATATTATTTACATTCAAAATTAAAACCCGAAGAGACCATTAAATAATAACAATTTTAATAGATTAATAGTCATCATGATGTTTTTTGAGGCAAGGGTGTAAGATTTTTTCGGGTTTTTTCCTATGTCCCTGAGTCAAATATCATGGTTCAGGAGGTTTGGTATGAAAACGAAGATTGTGGTGCTGCTGGCCGTCATTTTTCTCATTGCAGGAGTTGCGATAGCTGGAACCATTGAAACCCTGCAAAAACTCACGGAAGGCTATCAATTGCCGGCAGAACCAAAGGAAGGGAATGCCATGATTTATGTGCTTCGCCCTTCCAGCGACCTCATGGGTGAAAATTTGAACATCTATCACGACAACGGAACCGGCGAAACCTATAAAGGCGCGATCAAGGCAAGTGATTATCTGTATTTTGAAGTACCGGCAGGAAAACACTGTGTGATTTCCGAAAACACCAACAAGAAAGCATTGTGCTTTAAAGTGGAAGCAAAAGAAACGATTTTCGTTCAGCAGAACCTTTCCGCGGCCAAAACCGGGGAAGTGGAGGGCATGAGCATTATTGATCCTCTTCTGGGCAAATACTATGTGTCCGTCGCCAGAAGCCATAAACTCAGCCAGCAATAATTCCTGCGCAAAATGGTAAAGAAAAGCCCCGAGGAATTTCTTCGGGGCTTTTTTATTCCTGATCTTTGAAAGACGTCTAACGCTATTTTATTTTTGATTTTATTGTTTGCTGTTGGTATAGAAAGCGCAAAAAATATACGCAGTGACTTTTAATAAAAGGATCATTCTTTCTTTTTATTGTCGATTCGGCCCTATAACATATGCCTGAATTCAAACATCATAAACGGTTTCATGATTTGGAAACAGGTGTTTTGGTTTTTTGGCAACCATAACTTTTTTTTGGGAAGGAGAAATGAAATGAGAAAAAGTATTTTTATTATTTTGTGCGTGTGTTTATCCTTTTTGTTTGTGGGTGCTTCTTCGGCTGAAATGTATGTGGGCGCGAAGTTGGGTTATGTCATGACGACTGATACCGATCTTACAGTTCCAGGGTTGGGTACGGGAACCGTGGAATGGGACGGGGGTTTTGGATTTGGTGCTGCCCTGGGTACCACTTTGGATGCCTTCCGCATTGAAGGCGAGATCGAATATCGCAGCGCAGACATGAAAACCATAGCGGAAACAGATATATCGGTTGGCGGAGATATAAAAACCCTGAGCCTCATGGCGAATGGCTATTATGACTTCAATGCCGGAACTTCTTTTAAGCCCTATATTGGTGTCGGCATTGGATTTGCCAGACATACATTTGGATTGGATGCCGTAATCTATGACGAAGAAGAAGATGAAGATATAGTAATGTCCGGTGAAGCAGATGACACCGTCTTTGCGTATCAGGGGACAATAGGCGCCGCCTGGGCCATCAGCGATACTATGGATCTGGACTGTGCATACAGGTATTTTGCAACTGCAGATCCCGATTTTGATGGCGTCGAAGCCGGATATGCCAGTCATAATATTTCCCTGGGCCTGCGTTTTAAGTTCTAAGCGTTTTTCGACATAGGTTGCCAAAAATCCAATGGGGAGCATTTGCTCCCCATTTTTTATTCAGTAATCTTCATCCATACTGACTTCTCAAGGGGTTCAGGTTTCAGAATCCCGTTTCCCGGACCCCTACCTTGAAACGCATAGAGTTTTTTTCTCACGGCCTCAAAAGCCTATCAAATATTCCCCTGCAATCCCGGATTTCATTGGGTAATTTGTTCAAATTTTGATCCTGAAGTTAAAACCCGTTTCCCAAATAAAAACAGGGCCGTCTATATGATTACTCCATTGTCTTTTCCAGGAGTTAAACGGGTCATGAATGGATGACCGATTGGGCAAAATATTTAAAAACACATTGTTTTTATGTGATATTTTATTGTATTGACTTTGCTTGGCGATATGGATAAAAACATTATGCAGTTTGCAAAGAAAGTTTTTTGGCAACCTAAACCTTTTTGGGGAAAGGAGTGAGATGATGCGAAAAAGCAATTGGATTATTTTATTGGTTAGTCTGTCCTTTTTATTTGTGAGCGCGGCTTCCGCCGGGATGTATGTGGGGATCAAGGGCGGCTATCAAAAAGTCGGGGATATGGGTATTGTCATTCCTGCTGAAGAGGAAGAACCCCCCGTCATGGATGAACAAGCAGGTGCGGCAGGACTTGATTTCGATTTTGCCGAAGGATATGTCGGAGATCTGGAATTTGACGGGGGTTGGGTGATTGGCGCTGCTGTGGGCACCACCATTGAGCCTTTCCGGGTGGAGGGTGAACTGGAATACAGGAGAAGCAATATTAGCGCAGCCGATGTTCCAGGTGAAGATACCTTGGCCACCACGAGCCTGATGTTGAACGGGTATTACGATTTCCAGACCGATTCCAGCCTAACCCCTTACATTGGAGCAGGCATTGGCTGGGCCAGGCATGATATTAGCGACGCGGATGTTGATGATTCCGGATTCGCCTATCAGGGAACCATAGGTGTTGCCTATGCCCTTAGCGATACCATGGCTCTGGATTTCGCCTACCGGTATTTTGCCACCGCAGATCCTGATTTTGAAGGGCTGGATGCGAGCTATGACAGCCACAACCTCACCGTAGGCTTACGTTTTGGGTTTTAAGTAAAAGAGACTGCATGCAGCATAACAAGGTTGCCAAAAATAAGAAGGGGGCTTTTTTAAGCCCCCTTTTGAATGTTGGAACCACCGATTTTCTACAGAATATCCCCCAGATTCAACCTCTCCAGGATTTCAGGCTTCTGAATCCCGGTTTCCGGGTCCCAACCTCGAAGCGAATAGAACTCTGCTCTCATGGCCTCAAAATCCTTTCGATCCAGCACCATGCCCTTGCGGCTCAGGACTTCATTTCCAGGGCCGGGAACGATGACCTTGGGGTTCATGAACACGGTTTGAACCGGGTCCGTGAAATTGAATTCAGCCGGAACATCGTCGGCTTTGGCCTTCCGACCTTCCCTTAGAAGGATGGCCCGCTCGAGGTTGAAAATCCGCTCCCCATATTGAAGGAGTTCGTCCTCTCCGGTTTCAATGCCCGTTACGGCTGAAAACAACTGGCTTTCAAGCGTGGAATCCCCTGAATGATCGGGCGTATTTCCTGAAACCATGAGGGGCCAGGAGGAATCACACAATCCCAGACTGTCTTTGACGATGGTTCGGTCGATGATCCGGGTGGCGGCCATGGCCTTTCCTTCCGGAGTATTCAAGTCCCAGGCTTTTTCATGTGCCCAGAAGGTTTTGGCTGCGGCCCTGAACACATCGGAGGAAACCGGGGATGCTGCGGGATTCCCTTGATGGTTCACCCATTGGCCGATGAGGCGGCTGATCTCATGGAGCATGGCAATGGGTTGCCTGGGCTCAAATGCGTAGAGCAGGCCGTTCATCATGTATTCCCTTGCGGAATAGCTGGCTCCGGCCCCGACCCCCGAGACTTCATTGGAAAAATGGTCTTTTGCTTCGGTCCCGAGTTTTTCCCCGGCCCGCAGAAGCCCTTCGGCGAGAATGTCCCCGAATCCCTGACGATGGGCGATCATCCGGGCAAGGTTTTCAAAAAAAGCCCGGGTCCCCAGGGTGGTCATGTCCACGCCGATCTGTTGACTGGTGAGAACCCCTGATTTGTGACAGGCCGCCAGCCAGGCGATGATATTGGCCATTTCCATGGTGCAGATGGATAGATCATTGCAGATTCCCGTGGCATCCAGGGCGGTTTCAGCCGGTTCTCCCGGGGTTCGCATGGACCATGGCGCATACACAAACATGGCCTGGCATTTTCTCACCATTTCTCTTCCTGAAGCCGTGCGGAAGGTGTTTCTCATGGTGCAATCGATCCCGCATTGATAGCAGGAGGCCTTGCCCGAACGGGTCACCTGGTCCGGGGGAAACGGAGCAGGCATGGGGCTTCGTTTATTCAGGGCAATAATTTTCTGACTTAAGGATTTTAATTCCTCGGGCTTTGCCACTTGAGGATTTCCGGTTCCCAACACCGCGATGGCTTTTAAATTCTTTGAACCCATGACGGCCCCGAATCCGCCGGTGGCAGATCCTTCGTTGTCCGTCATGAGGTTGGAGGAGCGGCAGAGATTTTCACCCGCCACACCCATGGTGACAAGCCGGGTGTTCTGGCCGTGAAGCGTCTTGAGCATCCCGGATACCTCATAAACCCCTTTGCCCCAAAGAGCACCGGCATCCAATATCTCAACTTTTTCATCTTGAATCCAGAGGTAAACGGCTTTTTCAGCTTTTCCCGACACCACAATACCGTCATATCCAGCCCGCTTCAGGTAGGGACCGAAAAACCCACCAAGATTTCCATAGCAGAATCCTTCGGGCAGGAGCATGGGGGATTTCCCCACCACCTCAAACCGTGAGGCTCCCTGCGCGCCGGTTGCTCCCAGGGGGCCTGTCATGAAAATCAGCCTGTTTTCAGGATCAAAAGCGCTCACTTCAGGCTGCACCTCTTCCCAATAAATCCGGGTGGCGATTCCCCTCCCTCCCAAAAATAGATCCGTATAATCCATGGTATTCCGGTGGGTGATTTTGGAATGCGTTAAATCCACGTCAAGTATTTTTCCGCACCAGCCGAAAATCTGTGATGTCATTTTTACCCCCTTATGGTTATTCTTGATCGTTAGGTTGGAGATCGTTAACTCGGGCATACTGAAAAGGCGTTAATGTTCCTGTTGTTGGCGTGAGAATGAAATATAACTGCTTATAAATACTGAAGTTCCCACAATAATTCAAATTATTTTCCGCGCGTTTTGGAAAAAGATGAAGGGATGTGATATAGACACCGAATGGGTTGGAAAGAAAACGATGGAGAATACTCGATGCGGATAGAGCCACGAAAAGATCAGGGCCGGTTGCAGAGAAAACCAGACCTTCCGGGAAAAGGGATCACCCGTTTCAGGGAGGTGTTGCTTCGGCATGGGTTATTTGTACTGATGCTTGCTTTGGTCTGCTTTGGCCTTCCCCAAAGGAGAGCATGGTTGGAATGGGGTCTGGAGCGTTTTTTTGCTTACCCCCTGGCCTATTTTCTGGCAGCTCTTTGCCTCCTGTCGTTTTTCATCCTCATGACCAAGGTGTATGACCGCATCCTGAATACACGGCAATTTTTATGGATTGTCTATCTGTTGGGTGTATCCATCTGCGAGGAGTGGGTCTTCCGGCTGGCCGTTCCGGGCCTGACAGCCGGCTTTATCGGGCTTTTTCCGGCGGTTCTTTTATGCAATCTGGTCTTTGCCGCCATGCACTACTTTACCCTGAGATGGAAAATCCGCTGGTGCGCGGGGGCTTTTCTGGGTGCCATGGGTTTGAGCCGACTCATGGGCCACGGGGATTTGATACTGGTCATCGGTGTTCACTGGTTGGCCACATTCCTCAACACCCCGGTGCCGGTGGGGACAAAGGACAAGTAGAATCCCTGGAGTCCCTTGTCCCCAAAACTGCCGCTGTACTCCGAAAATTGGTAAATGATGATTTTGAAATGGCTGTTGATGTGAATCAACCCCTTTGAGCAAGATGGGCGATCAATCCTCCGGCTGCCAGAATCTCCATTAAAAAATCGGGCAATTTGGAGCCTGAAAATTCCAAGGCTTGCTTCGGCAGACGGATTTTCCCGGCGACCGGATCGATATCAATGACATTTCCGGTTTGTACATGATCCGCCAGCTCCGGGCATTCCACCACCACAAGGCCCAGGTTGATGGCATTGCGAAAGAAAATGCGGGCAAAACTTTTGGCCACAACAGCCTTAATGCCCAGGGCCTTCAGCACCGCCGGGGCCTGCTCCCGGCTGGAGCCGCAGCCGAAGTTCCTTCCGGCCACAATAACATCACCGGGTTGGACCCGGCCAGCAAATTCCGGGTCCAGGGGTTCCATGGCATATTTCTTCATTTCTTCCATGGGCAGTACCAGATGCCGGGCGGGAATGATGATGTCCGTATCGATTCCATCTCCGAACTTCCATATGTTTCCGTGAATCATTTTCATGTTTTTATTCTCCTCCTCTATTGCCTGGGGTCGGTGATGTGGCCGGTGATGGCGGATATTGCCACGGTTTCCGGAGAGGCCAGGTAGACTTTTGCGTCCTTATGGCCCATTCTTCCCCTGAAATTCCGGTTGTGGGTGCCGATGCATACCTCCCCGTCCCACAGCATGCCCTGGCCCCCGAAGCAGGCCGAGCAGCCCGGATTGCAGATGACGGCACCGGCCTGGATAAAAATATCCATGAGCTTTTCTTCCAGGCATTGCCGGTAAATCCGGTCCGAGGCCGGGGTCACCAGAAGCCGGACACCGGAGGCGACTTTATTCCCTTTGAGCACCCGGGCCGCAATTCGCAAGTCTTCCATCCGCCCGTTGGTGCAGGACCCGATAAAGGCCTGGTCTATTTTGATCTGTTGGACCGTATCCACGGGAACCACATCATCCACGGACCAGGGCCGGGCCACCCGGGGAGTTAACCGGTTCAAATCCACAGGCATGGTTTTGCAGTAGGTTGCATCCGGGTCACTTTTAAAAAACAGTCCCTGGTTGTTTTGACCCTTGAAGTATTCCGCTGTCACCGCATCCGGTTCAAAGATTCCGGTTTTGGCCCCGGCCTCGATGGCCATATTGCACATGGTGAAACGTCCGGCATTGGAAATGCTGGCTGCCCCTTGCCCTGAAAACTGCAAGGCCTTATAGGTGGCACCGTCGGCCCCCAGATCCCCGATGACTTTTAAAATAAGGTCCTTGGGGTGCACGTGCTCGGGCAATTTCCCCGTCAGTTCCACCCGGATGGTCTCGGGGATTTTCAGCCAGATTTCGCCTGTTGCCATGGCCGCAGCCCCGTCCGTGGAGCCCACGCCCGTGGCAAAAGCCCCCAGCCCCCCGTAGGTGCAGGTATGGGAATCCGTGCCGATGATCACATCCCCGGGTCGCACGAAGTTTTCCAGCATGACCTGGTGGCACACCCCTTTCTGGTCGAAGAGATGCAGATTATGTTCTTTGGTGAAATCCCTCATAATCTTGTGGATCCGGGCGGCGTTTTCCGTGGTGGCCGGGATGTAGTGGTCCAGGATGACGGCGATGCGGTCCTTGTTCCAAGGGGGTTTCCCCATGGCATTCAAGGCTTCAATGGTCAGTTCCGCCACTGCGTCGTTGGTCATCACCCGGGAGACTTTTGCGCTGACAATCTCCCCGGCCCTATCATCCGTGGTTCCTGCTGCGTGATTCAAAATCTTTTCAACTATGGTTTTTCCCATGGTGGCTCATCCTTTATTTTGTATTTTTGAATAGATACTTTCAGTTACAGGCGTGGGAATCCCCAGGACCCGTCCTTGCCGGAGGATGGCGCCTCCGAAAAGATCGCCTTCATTTTTTCTTCCCGGTTGTTCAACATCCCGTTGATAGGAGGTCTTGGTAGAAAACGGGAATTGTTTTCCCTTGGCCATGGATTCGGCAATGATATTTTCAGGTAGTTCAATCTCTTTCCGTTTGGCAATGGAGGCAATTTCCCCCATGATGCCTTGAATGCAGGCTTTGGATTCTTCATCCTTCAATACTTCCCCAACGGTCTTTCCGGTTTGCGCCGTCACCAGGCCATAGGCAGCGATAAACATGAATTTCTCCCAAATGGCCGGAAAAGGGTCCCGGGCAAATTGATAGTTGATGCCGATGTTTTCAAAAAAATGTCCTAGCGGATTCAGGCCCAGCTCCTTTTGTCCAGGATCTTGGCCGAACAAAATCCGGCCATCCCCGCCGCTTTGGTGGATCACGCCGGGCTGGTGAATATAGGTTCCCACATACACACAGGCCGGAAGCACAATGCCGGTGGTGAGGACGGCCCGGATTCGCTCGTAAATATCAACGCCGTTGAGCAAGGGAAGAACCAGCGTGTGGGGTTGGACCCTTGGTCTTATGGCGTTAAGGGCGTTTTCCAGATCATACCCCTTGACGCAGAGCAAAATCAGATTCGGGTCCGGGACCGGGTCCATTTCGGCCGCTGCAAGGGTGGGGCGGGCCTGAATGGTTTTTTCAGGGGTCACCAGGGTGATTCCCTGGGCCTGGATAACCTTCAAATGTTCTCCCCGGGCAATGAAGAATACCTCAGTATCCCTTTTGGGGGTGCTATTCAGGCTGTCCGCCATTTTTGCGCCAAAATAGCCCCCCACACCTCCCACCCCGAATACGCAGATTGTTTTTACCGCATTCATGCTTCTTTCCTTTCATCATGCGCCGTTGTTCTTTTGGCGGAAAGATAGATGATTTTTAGTATTGCGTAAAGTGCTATGAATGCATTATTGTGATGCAAATTATGCATCGAAACTTTTGAATCCGTTGAGGCTTTGTGGACCACTATTCTTTTAAATTGTTTTTGCATCTTGCGGACAGTCTCCATTTCGGAAAAACCGGCCGGGCTTGCAATATCAGCCCCTCTGCCTTAAGCCGGCAGATCCAGCGCATGGAGGAGGAGTCTGGACAAAGGCTCTTTGAGCGGGACAACCGCAGGGTTCAGCTGACTCCGGCAGGCCTCTTGTTTCGGGACTATGCCAGGGAGGTGATGGAAAAATGGCAGGTGCTTTTGGATCATCTGGCAGACGATTCAAGCACCTTAAAAGGCGAAATCAGCCTCTATTGTTCGGTGACGGCCAGTCTCAGCATTTTGCCGGACCTTTTGAGCCAATTTAAAATGGCCTATCCCGAAGTGCATATCCGGCTCAGAACCGGTGACGCTGGGGTTGCCGTCAAAAAAGTATTTGAAGGCGAAGCGGATATTGCGGTTGCGGCCCTGCCCAAATCCCTGCCAAAAGCTTTGGTGTTCAAGGTTATCACACAGGTGTCTTTGGATTTTGTGGCTCCTGCCATTCCCTGGGAGTATTCCGGTTCCCTGAAAAAGAAAATCCAATGGGATCAAATTCCCATGATTCTCGCAGAACGGGGTCTTGCACGCCAACGAACGGATGCATGGTTTGCGAAGAAAAGAATCACCC
>Ga0180732_1001803_pt1 | contig 12421 bp, 12 predicted proteins | sample KR11_01MetaG_FD_148674 | JGI IMG/M metagenome (GOLD analysis project Ga0180732, IMG submission 148674) | Groundwater microbial communities from the Olkiluoto Island deep subsurface site, Finland - KR11_0.1 MetaG | ecosystem: Environmental > Aquatic > Deep subsurface > Groundwater | place...
GGATTTCTTGATTGTCGCTTTGCGACAAAAGAATTTTGGCTTGGCTACTGGCTAAAATCATTTCTTTCATCGGTTCGAGCCAATTATTTCCTTTTTGTTCAAAATCTCTTATCTTTCCCAAAATGTCCTGCTTTTCGTTAAGCAGTTTTGCTTTTTTTGTTTGGTATTCTTCTGGCTCAATGCCTTTGCCACCGATAAACAAATCAAGCAGGTTTTCAGCTTTACTTTCAATTTCCACTTTTTGAGTTTGGAGATTTTGAACAAAAACTTTCGTTTCTTCTCTCGCTTGCTCTTTTTCTTTGTCTATCTCGGCAAGCATATTTTCTGCCCAATCGTCAGGTAAAGAAACTTTTTGAATAATTCCTTTCATCTGTTCAACAAGATTTTCTTCCCGCAAATATTTTTCCTCGATTGCTCATTACTTGTTGAACAGAATCAAAAAGTTTCTTGGAAATAATTGGCTCGTGCGTTCCGTCATAGATTTCACCGTTGAAAGAAAATACGCCGTAGTAAATTGGATTTTGTAGCATACGCTGGACACAGGAAACGGAAAGAACATTACCTTTGTAGCTTCTTAGCCCCGCTTGATCCAAAACTTTGGCAAGGGCTTTTAGTGTATATTCTCCCGTTGCATAAAGTTCAAATGCTTTTCGCACAAGCGGTGCTTTCTCACTATCAACATCAATAGCCCTTGTTTTTGGATTATTGGAATAACCAAGCGGGGCAAAGTTTGGCCAAATGCCTTTTCGCAGTTTTGCCCGATGTCCTCGCTTGATATTTTCACTTAGATTGTCGATATAATACTTGCTTTGGCCAAAGGCAATGTTCATCATAAATTTCCCTTGCGGTGTTGAGTCAAACCAAAATGTGGGAAATTTCAAATCTTTAATTTTTCCTGTGTCCAGCAAATAAATGATTTTGCCTCCATCAATTGAATTTCTAGCCAGTCGATCTGGATGCCAAGCCAAAATTCCTTGGGCTTCGCCCTTTTCAATCCGATCGAGCATTTCGCCGAAAATTTTTCGGCCAGGTTCTTTGGCAGTTTTTGCCTCGCTGAGCGAGGCGACGATTTCAAGTTTTTCTTTGGCGGCAAATTCTTTTAATTCGGAAAGTTGGGATTCAAGACTTAAAACCTGCCGTTCTTCGCTATCCGTTGATTTTCTAGTGTAAATAAAATATTTCATAGTTTCTCCTTAAAAATTAAAAATGAAAATTCGGGAAGCCCGCTTTTGGCCAGCCCCGTAGTAGCGGGGCAAAGATAAAAAATTCCAATTTGCGCTTAAAATCGGCTGGCGAGCCCTCGCAGAGGGCGAGCCAACAAAGACATTTCCCAATTGGCGGTGTGCGTTCGAAAAAATTCGAACTGATTTCGCCCAAAATTTGTAGGGCGGGCGGAATTCCCCCCAAACCCCCCTTCCGCCCGCCCGCAGAAGCGACCCTTTCGGACTGAAAAACTGTCAAAGAACCTGAAAAAATACTCGTGGTGAGCTTGTCGAATCCATCGGCTCGAACTTCATTTTGGGCCAAAAGCGGGCTTCCCTCATTTTTAATTGGACTAAATTCATAAAATTTGATAGTATTATATTGAAAGGATAGCATAACACTTTAATACTATCAAATTAGTGATAATATGGCAATAGAAATCAACATAGGCGAAAATATAAAAAAGTATCGGAATAAACAGGGCTTGTCCCAAGAGAATTTTGCCCAGAAATCTGGCGTGAAATACACCACTCTTACAAAAATTGAGAGCAATGTTATTAAAAAACCGTCTGTGCTTATTATGGCAAAATTAGCCAAAGCTCTTGGTGTTTCAATTGAGGATTTAATAAAATGAAGATTTTAAGTTATAATAAAAGAATAATTTTTACGGGTACTACGGATAGATATAATCAATTAAGGAAAATCTAAAATATGGCACATATTGCATTAATAACCGGCGGTACAGATGGCATTGGAAAAGCAAGCGCCAAAGAGCTTGTCAAGCTCGGCTATAACGTCATAATTATTGGAAACACTGAAGAAAAAGGCAAAGCTGCGATAGATGAAATCAAGCAAGGCATGCCTGAAGGCCACATCCAGTTTTGGAAAGCCGATCTATCCCTTATTTCGGAAGTCTTGCGCATATCGAAATTATTTATGTCTAAATTTGAGCATTTAGATACTTTGATACTTTGCGCGTTCCAAATGCAATCAAAACGCAAAACAACAAGCGAAGGCTTTGAAAAAACCTTTGCACTCTACTATCTTAGCCGTTTTGCCCTGATTCAATTCCTTGACAGTGTCATTGGCATTAAGGGAGAAACTCGGATTATAGACTTTGCAACCCCTGGCCAGAATTATGGAGAGATTGATTTCTCAGACCTGGCAATGGAAAAGAATTATTCTGCCATGAATGCGCTAAAGCGCGGCTCATTTTGCAATGACTTGATGGCCGTTGAGTATGCAAAACGTGTGACCAATAAGCGGGTTATATTTATTCTCGTTTGGCCAGGGTCTGTTCGTACGGGTATTACTAATTCATATTCTCAGCCAATCAAGTCAATTTTTAAAGTATATCTGCTACTTTTTGGGACTTCGCCTGAAGTAATAGGCAAAATTGCTGTTTACTACGCAACAGATAAATCTTTAATGAACAGCCAGCTGAAAGTTTTTCACCGGAAGAAAGAAATAAAACTAGGGGCAAGTAGACTTGATTCGGATTTAGCGCAGAGACTTTGGAGTAAAAGTCTTGGATTCATTCATAAAATGTGAGCTGAACCGGGAAAAGAATTTGCCGCCAAAGAAAAACTTGAAATCGTCCAATCCGAAAGGGTCGCTTCCGCAGGCGGGCGGAAGGGGGGTTTGGGGGGAATTCCGCCCGCCCTACAAATTTTGGGCGAAATCAGTTCGAATTTTTTCGAACGCACACCGCCAATTATTTGGAGTTGTGAAAAAAGGTTTTCAAAGACAAAAAAAATTTAAACCTCTATTCTTAACTAAACTAAAACACGCGCTATTTTATTCTCCAAACATCCCCTCCTTCATTCTTAAAAACTTTTTCAAAACTCGGATCATTATCCATAATATTGATTAAATTCGTATAATCAAAATCTTCGTAATCAGTCGGAACATAAACGAAATCGGCATGAAAGTCGGTTTTTATTATGTCTTTTATGCTTCTTTTTCCATTATTATTTCCTTCGTCGCAAATTTCCTTGTCGCAGACAATTCCTTTTCCAATGTTATCGTATAACCAATATTTTTCCGGGGATGAAAGGTATAAAAATTTTGGATCAAGCCCGAGGATGTAATAGTTGTCTGAATCATAAAAAAACAACTTGGAAAAATCTCCCCAGTTGACATTGAAAACTACGGACTTCTTCGGAGTATTTTCTTTGAGCCACAAAGCGGTTTCTTCTATGTTCTTGCTAGAATCGTGAGAATATCCTTGCGAGACAAAACTAGCCTTATTATAAATTGATATAGCAAGAATAATAAACACGAAGCAAATCAAAGCCATTTTGGCATCTTCTTTGGGAAAAAATTTAGGGAATTTTATTTTTTCCAAAGCTCTTTTTATTTTATCGCTCTTCGCAAAATCAAAATAAATAAATTCAAAATAGAAAGCGATAAACATAACGCTGAACGGAACCCAATAATCAATAAATCTGCCCTGCAAGAGCGTTCCGATGAAAAATGTTATGGAAGTCAGAAATAAGAAACTTATGATTATTAGGATTTCCTTGTCCTCGCCCCGCTGGAGTCTCCGCCTCGGGACTCCAGCGAGAAATATCGCTTTGCCCGATTTCCCGTCGGAGTCCCTGCCTACCGGACAGGCAGGCTCTGATGAGAGACTCCGACGGGGCATAACGGACAATTTCTTCTCCTTATTTATAAAACCGATAACCAAACTGAAAACATAAATTAGAGATAGGATTATAAACGGAATAATCAATATGGTGGCGTCAGACAAAAGCAAATCATCAAGACCGATGGGCTGCCATTCCGCGATTTGAGAAGTTAGAAAATAGGGAGTCGGATTCAAATAGTAAATACTGAAATAATTCAGGTTATTCGGGAAAAAAGGATTTATCAAATTCGCCAGAATTACGCCTCCAAGAGAAAAAAGAACGCTTTTGTAATATAATTCTTTTTTGAAAATATAATTAACAAAGAAAAATATGAATGCCAGCAATATGGAAAGAGGAAAAGAGCCGTGCGCCCAGACGAATAAAAATGAGGCGGCAAAAAGCAATAAATTATTCTTTTTTACCAAAGAGAAAAATATGAGAAGCGTAAAAATCACGGAAAAGCTGAGGGGTCTTGCAAAATTCATTCTTGTGAGAAAATATGTTGAACTAGCCAATAATAATAAAATCCAAACATATCTGAATTTCAGTTTTAGATTTTTCAAGACCGCATAGAAAACCGCTATCATAAGAGAAAGAAAAAATATAGACGCGATTTTAGCGCCTATAACTAAACTTCCTAGAAATGTAAAAGGAATAAGTAAAATATAATATAAAAAATGAAGTCCCATAAAATTTTCATTGATCACAGCCGCGCTAAGCCATGGAAATTCTCTGATCAATCCTTCGTTTTTAATTATGTCCGCGAGTTTTATGTATAGATAAGTGTCATTCCCCGCCAAATTCTCCGACAAAAACTGGACTATATAAAAAAGAACGAACACAATAATAAACACAAAAAAAATATCCTTATTTTTCAGAAGCGAATTTTTTAAGCTTGGCAGTTTCATATTATTTATAGTTATCGCGATAAATTATTTAAAACGCCTACAACCATATAATAGCATTTTATACAAACCAAATCAAAAATTCATATAAGCGCGCAAGCATTAAGCATGTTAACAATTTAGCAATTTAGCAATGCAACAATTTAATAAATCTTGCCAAATGATATTTATAATGTTATCTTATTTAAGTAAATTACCAGTTGTTATAAGCGGTTATGAGTTATAAGTTGTAGTTATAAGTTAAATTTGGAGAGGTGCCTGAGTGGCTGAAAGGGGCACCCTGCTAAGGTGTTAGACCTTTATTGGTCTCGAGAGTTCGAATCTCTCCCTCTCCGCCTTCGCTTCGCCGAAGCGGACATTCGACGTGACGAAGTCCGCCGGTATATCTGCGAAAACGATTTTTACCAAATAGAAAAATTGCAAAAAAGAGAAAGTATTGAGAAAAAATTGTTTTTAGAATTTGTTGAGGAAAAATAAATATGAAAGAAGCAAACTATTGGAAAAATAAATGGTCAGGTCGTCCGCCTGAACCGGCAAATAATTTTGCTGTCCGAGCTTATAAACTGATAAAGTTAAAAAATCTTAAAACTCTTTTAGATTTGGGCTGCGGCGACGGCAGAGATTCAATCTATTTTTCCGATAAGGGATTAAAAGTAACCGCGCTGGATTTCTCTGAGAGCGGAATAAATAAACTAAAAACGCGAAATAATAAAATTAATTGATCTTCAAAGATATTAAAAATATCAATTTTAAAGAAAATTCTTTTGATGTAATTTACGCTCATTTAACTTTGCATTATTTTGATGATAAAACTACAAGCAAGATTTTTAATGATCTGCATAAAATTTTAAAAAAGGGCGGTTTGGTTTTTATAAAATGTAAATCAACCGATGATGCGCTTTTTGGTAAAGGTAAAAAAATCGGAGAAAATATGTATAAAAAAGGCCATATCCGGCGCTTTTTCACAAAGAATATATGTTAGAAAAATTGAAAAGGTTCAAAATTATTAAGGTTAGAAAAACATCATCTGTTTATCACAAATACAAATCAGCATTTATTGAGGCGATAGTAGCGAAATAAAAAAAGAATTAGCCGCCAAAGTTAAAATTAACAAAATAAATTACAAATTATGATGGGTCCGAAAAAATTAACAAAAAAACAATTTTGGTTTTTGCATTTTTTGGCGTTTTTGTCTTTACTCGCTCTTTGGGGTTACCTTGAAACTGCTAATAAATATTTGATTTTACTTTCCGTTTTATCGTTTTTTGGCGCGCTTTGCGAAGTCTTTAAATATTTAGCAAGGAAATAGCGGATTAGAAAAACTTATCAACTACCTTAACGATAACTATGGCAAAGAGATCCTAAATAAAAAAATTCCTTTTGACAGAATCTATATTTTCCAAGAAATACTCGGTGGAAAATTTGACGGCTATTTCAAAGTAATTGATGAAATATTTTTAGCTGAATAATTACAAAAATTTATCCGACCAAGAAATGTGGGACACTAAAATAGATAATTGCCAGATTTTAGAAGTCAATTTGTAAAATAAAAAAATGAAAAAACGATCAGCAAAACTTGAGCATTATTTCCTTAAAGACATCAACCCGGTTATCCGCCTGCTTATAATTTCAGATACTATTCTTGTGGGCGCGGCGGGATTGCTCGGCCCAATATTCGCGCTTTTTATTGAAGATTTTATTCAAGGCGGGGATGCGGCCGTGGCGGGCCTTGCGGCCGGCATTTATCTTTTCACGAAAAGCGTTCTTCAAATCCCTATCGCGCATTTTATTGACAGAATACGAGGCGAAAAAGACGATTTTTGGCTTATGTTTATCTTCACGATTCTGATTGCTTTTATTCCTCTTCTGTATCTTGTTATTGATACGCCTCTTCAGCTTTATATTGTCCAATTTATTCTTGGAATCTTTACAGCATTCACTTTTCCGACCTATATGGCACTGTTTACTCGACATATTGATAAAGAAAAAGAAGGAACGGAATGGGGAATATATTTCACGCTCACCGATTTGACAAGCGCCCTGCTCGCCATAGCTGGAGGTTATATAGCAACTACCCAAGGCTTCCCTGTTCTTATTATCGCTGTCGTTATCGTGTCATTTATCGGCGCCCTGCTTCTCTGGCCGATCAGATCGTATATCAGGACTTCACCGCGAACTTAAAAACATTTTTAATTAACACAGGACTTGCGCGTCTGCCCTTTGTTATTACCGCGAAGGCGGTAATCCACTATTACGGCTTAACTTTATTATTTATCGCTTGGCTTATAATAAGGCTAAATTGTAGCAATAGATTCCTGCCGGAGTTTATCCCGTATCTTATTACGGGGCAGGAATGACAGTAAGCGCGTAAGTCTTATGGCTTTGTCGCCAAACTATTTTTCAAAAGTTAATTCTTGGCTGAAATAAGCTATTTTACAAATTTAGCCAAAAAATAATTTTCGCTAATATAAGCCAAAATAATTTAATTGGCGACAGTGCCATCTAATCAACCTCCTGATTGCATAATAGAATATTTTGTAACTACTCAACCACTTTGTGAATTCACTTCTAACAAAATAAAATTTGTCATTCCGACCGGAGCGCAGCGAGGAACGAGCAAGCGGAGCGGAGGAATCGCTCTAATACGGGTTTAGTTTTGATAATCATCTTTGTGAATTAAAGAGGGATCCCTCGGCTTCGTTTTGTCGCTGAGGCTCCAAAACTTCGCTCGGGATGACATTTTTTAAAAGAAGGTGAGTAGTTACAATATTTTTTTGATTTAAGCAAGATTAACTTATAAAATCCAAAAAAAAACGGCTCTTTCAAAAGCCGTTTTTTTATCGTATCGCTGTCTAAGTTTGAATTAGTAACGACCTCTTCCGCCGCCGAAATTCCCTCTCGGTCCTCTGTCTCTCATTCTTTTCTTATTGCAGTCGTAGCAATAAAGCCTGCCGTATCCGCCTTCTTCTTTTTCCGTAGGTTCAAAAGGAAGTTCCGTGATCGGTTTTTTGCACTCTTCGCACTTGATTCCCTTTGAAGAAACATCAAACATCTGCCTTTGCGGGCGATCGTTTGAATTCTGATAATCCATTGTAAGTCACCTCTCTTTCTAATTTATTTTATTTACCTTTCAACCCCGCAGCCGCATAGTAGCGCTGGAGCTGAAAAATTCTGGTGACTTACTTTGATAACTAACTTTGATAACTAATTTGTTCTCTATAAGCTATGCGCTATATATACTATAATTAAAGAAATTTAACTAAGTATTCACCTTCCAAAAGGATAGCACGAATGCGGAAAAAAAGCAAGAGGGCGCATAAGTTGAAAGTTTATAAAGTTATAAAGTTTATAAAGTTTTACATTTTTGAAATTATCCTATTTTATGTTAAAATGTTAATATGTTAAAATGTTAAAATGATCACATGCCCGAACTGCCGGAAGTTGAGACAATCAAAAAAGATCTTGAAAAGAAAATTATCGGCAAAAAAATAATTGGCGTTAAGATTATCCAGAAAAAGTCAATTAAAAATAGCCCGAACAAATTTATCAAAGCGCTGAAAAATAATTATGCGGTAAGCATAGGACGAAAAGGCAAACTTTTGATTTTAGAGTTAAATGATAAAAATTACCTTCTCGCGCACCTGCGAATGACAGGGCAATTGGTTTATAGATTAGAATTATCAATACATGCGCAAAACGCGCCTGCAGGCGAGCAAGCGTTTGCTCGCCTTCATTTTGAGGAAGAAGTTCGTGATAACCATACTCGAGCTATCCCGCCCCGCCGCAGTCTCTCCTCGGAGGACTGCGGCGAAAAATCGCGCAATAAACACACCCGCGTTATTTTATGTTTTGAAGATAGATCTAGATTATATTTCAACGACCTTCGCCGCTTTGGATATTTGCAAATCGCAAGCGGAAAAGAAAAAGATAAAATAACGGAAAAAATGGGCGTTGACGCTCTCTGCGAAAGTTTTAATTTGGAAATTTTGAAAAAATTATTTAAGGATAAAAAGAAAACTCTGAAATCATTATTATTAGATCAAAAAATAATCGCCGGAATCGGGAATATTTACGCGGACGAAATCTGCTTTGACGCGAAATTAGATCCGAGACGAAAAGTAAATGAATTAAATGACAAAAAGCTTCAAAGGCTGTATAATTCAATTAGAAAAATATTAGCTTCCGCCATCAAGCATCGCGGAACGACTTTCAGCGATTATATTGACGCCAATGGCAGAAAAGGAAATTTCGCCAAGTTTTTAAAGGTTTATGGCAGAGAAAAAGAAAATTGCAAAAACTGCGGAAAGAAATCAATCCAAAAAATAAAACTGGCGGGAAGAGCGACGAGGTTTTGCGGGAATTGCCAGAGATAGATTGGATATAAATTTTTCTGCACTTAGGCTCCACAGTCCCGAGGCGGGAACTATGGAGCCAGCGAATGAATGTTAAAATGTTTAAATGTTAAAATGACTTTATGATCGTAGATGAAATTAAAATTAAAATATCGGCGGGAAAAGGCGGCGATGGCATCGTTTCTTTTAAAAATAATAAATACGAGAAAGGGCCGACTGGCGGAGACGGCGGGAACGGCGGAGATGTTTATCTTGAGGGAGTTTCCGATTTAACGGCTCTTAATAAATTCCGATTTAAAAAAGAATTCTCGGCGCAAGACGGAGTTAATGGAAAAAGCAAGCTGCTGGAAGGAGCGAGAGGAGAAGATCTTACTATGAAAGTTCCCATAGGGACTATAGCTCATAATCTCAGCACTGATACAAAAATAGAAATTATAAAAGTCAGCGAGAAAGTTTTAATCGCCAAAGGCGGAAAAAGAGGGCGGGGAAATTGGCATTTCCGCTCTTCAACAAACACCACGCCGAGAGAACGGGAATTGGGACAGCCCGGCCAGCAATTTGATTTTCTTTTGGAACTGCAAATGATCGCAGATGTGGGATTTATCGGCCTGCCAAGCGCCGGGAAATCAAGCCTTCTTAACGCTCTTACGAAAGCAAAAGCGAAAACCGCCGCTTATCACTTCACGACTCTTGAGCCGAATCTTGGAGATTATTATGGGATGATTCTCGCCGACATTCCCGGGCTTATTGAAGGAGCGTCAAAAGGAAAAGGCTTGGGCATAAAATTCTTGCGGCACATTAAAAGAACTAAAATCCTGATCCATTGCATTTCTTGCGAATCAGACAATCTTAAAAGAGATTATAAAATTATAAAAAAAGAGCTTGAAAGCTACGAACCGGCAATCGCGCAAAAGAAAGAATATATATTTCTCACGAAAATTGACACAGCAAGCGAGAAAGAAGTTGAAAAAAAGATCAAAGAATTAAAAAAAATCAACCCTGATGTTCTGGCTGTTTCAATTTATGACGAAGCGAGTTTGAAAAAAATAAAAAAATTGCTGAACAAAATCAAATCGGCTCCGGACGATTCTAAAATTTAATTAGTCTTTGTTAATTTTTAAAACAGTATGATATTAGGCAATATCATACTGTTTTTATTTTTAATTGTTTTTCCAGAACTAATCCGGCAAGGCGGAAATCATTTCCGCGATTCTGGGGTGCTGGGCGAGAAATCTGTATTCAAGAAGTTTCATTATGATCACTATGTGGCGGAGTTCAACATCCGCTTGATCGGGATGAGCGAGAAGCTCGGCGATTTCTTTTCCAAGGTCATTGATATATTCAGGAATAGTTTCGGAATTAATTTTTTCCCTAAGTCCCGTGATAATTTTATTAAGTTCGTTTCTATCAAGCCAGACCCCGCGGCAAGCAAGGCAGATATCAACCATCACATCCGTATTGCCGTATTTAATTTTGAAAAGCGGCTGCCCGTCTCTCGGACAGTCAATTGACTTTCCGCTGATCATCAATTTATCTTTGTCTTCCCATAAATCAAAATCCAGCCAGCTTAAATTTCTGTCGCGATGATCGCGAGTGATTTTCAGCTCATTCTTGTCAAACCACAGCCCCCCGCAGCGCTCGCACCAGTCAATCTTGACGCCGTTTATATTTATTTCTCTTAAATCTTCTAACTTGCATTTTGGACATTTCATAAGTTTAAAATTAAAAATAAAATTAATTTTTGATCACAGGATAATTATTATTGTCGCAACCACTAATATCTTCTTGTCTGATTTCCAATTTCTGGATTAAAAGAAAATACTTATAGATTGGCAATGCTAATATAAAAAGAATAAACAAATAAACCGCGTATTCAATAGAAATAATCACACTATAAGGTATAAACATTTTTATAATATCTAGAATTATAATGCCAAACCCAAAAAGAGCAATCAGCGAAGATATTATTGGCATTAATATCGGTTTGCTTTTCTTTTTCTTTATGTATAGTTTTCTATATGCAACATAATTATACGAGAGCTGATAAAAAATAGGCAGTGTGGCAAAAAACATTCCTAGCGCCTGAATCACAAAATATTCATCAAATAAAAACATAGTAAAAGCAAGCGAGAACACTAAAAAAGACAATCCCAATGAAATTATCAATGAAATAATATGAAATAAAGATCCTTCAAATGAGATTTCTAAATTTTCTGGAATATATAAAACTTCTTGCCGTATATCTTTGTTTTTTATTTTTTTAATGTAATGTATCGCTAAATTTATCAAAACTAATATAAATAAATAAAAACTTATTTGCACAAAAACATTATAACCGTAATCGTTTTCATACCCTTTTAACTTGTGTTCAATGATTAGAAAAACTGAAAGAAACAAAAACATAATATAATATGAAATTTTCACGATTCTGTCCATAATGATTTGTTAAAAATTTATTTAGAACCCGTCTAAACACTTCATAATAATTTTAATTTTGCTTCCTCCACTCTTCTTTCAATTTTCTTAAATTCTCTTCTTTTATTTTCTGATTTTCGGAACTATTTCTTATTTGAAAATCCAAAAAATAAGTGATAAAATAATCCACCTTCCAATCTTTGCCTTCTTTTATTAAATAAATATCTGGCTCTAATAATAACTCGTTTTCATCCGTTCTTTGTTCTCGGACTTCTGGAATTAAAACAGAATAATTTTCAGTTTTTTCTTTTGTTTTGTATTTTGCTTTCAGCTCTCTTTCTGGAATATAGCCCCAGTCCTTACCTGCTAAATCTGCTAAATCTTCTGCTGAAAAAATTTCTTTTGTTTTAGAATTGATGCTTTTGAGATTCAAATCATTATTTCCATCAGCAAAAGCTTTTAAAAAGTTATTAAAAGCCGCTTCCGGACTTGAAAAATCTTCTGTCACTAGACTTAACTCCTCTTCGCTTTGAACAACTTTTACTTGTTTAAATCTATAAAAGCAAAAATTCCCTTCAGTCTCGCATCTTGCATCGCTCCTATTTTCCAAAACCGCGGATAATTCATAAGTTTCCCCGTCCGATTTATAGCCATAAAAATATTTTTCTGACGGATCTTTTGGAATTTCTTCGCCGGCATTGACGGATTTGATTTCAGATATTATATTGTCATTTTTATTAAGATTGATAACTAAATTACTTATTGGATAATTCCCTCTTTGTTCTTTGCAATGCCACAGCATAAGAGAAATAGAGTCCAAATCAGACACGCGCTGTTCATCTCTTTTTTCAATCTCAGAAAGCGTTTCGTTGTTGCCGGCTTTTTTACTTGTATTGTCTTCTTCGCTAGTCTTATC
>Ga0180732_1001804_pt1 | contig 12417 bp, 11 predicted proteins | sample KR11_01MetaG_FD_148674 | JGI IMG/M metagenome (GOLD analysis project Ga0180732, IMG submission 148674) | Groundwater microbial communities from the Olkiluoto Island deep subsurface site, Finland - KR11_0.1 MetaG | ecosystem: Environmental > Aquatic > Deep subsurface > Groundwater | place...
AAAGAAAAAACGGAAATAAAATCACAATTAGAAACTTTGATGAGATTGTCAGCGGCAAGCTAGGCAAGCGCCGCCTAACTTTTTGCCAATTTTTTAAAAGAACAGAAGAGAGTTTTTAGACAGCCTGCATAGTCCCCGCCTCGGCAGGCTGTCTAATAAGTCCAAAATGCGCGGAATTTATCCTTTAGGATTTCAAGTGATTGGCTTAGATAAGCGACATTTTATGAAACCCTAAAGGGTAAATTCCGATTATTAGACAGCCTGTCGGGGCTGCGGAGCCTGAATGCAATCCGTTTGAGAATTGGAAAGCTGTGAAAATAATAACAGCCTGCATTAAGGCTCCGCAGGGCTTATGCCGCTATGGAGCCGGCGAAAATCAAAACCAAAAAAATCCCAAAAACCGGGATTTACAAACAAACTAAAAAAATTCCGCTTCTGCTTGAAACCGCAAAAAAACCGCTTGAAGTTTTGTTTTTTGTTTTTAATATCATTTTTGTTTTTGCGCTCATACTGGCATTATACCACAAAGCTGGAAAATGGCAAAAAAGAAAACGGGACAAGCCCGTTTCCATTTGAAATCAATAATCCTCGCTTTATTTTATCAGCTGAAATGTTGAAAGGATTTGCTTTATATTCATTATATTCCTGATTCTTGTAAGTTTTCTGGTTCGCAGTTTCATTTGATTTTATGAATTTAAGAGTTTTAATCACATTATCATAATCCTTTTGATCTTTTGCGTCATTTGCGCAAGTTTGAAAGATTGATAAAATTAATCCTTGAGACAACGAATAGAAAAACTATCTGGGAGATATAAATCATATATGCTTCTTGCAACCATTGATTGCGAGTTTAAATATCGACCTATCGCATTGTCTCCTCTTTCCGTAGGCATACTCTTTGTTGATGACCAAAAATATGCGCCTTTTTCTCGATCATAAAAGCCATCCTCCCCAGGATAAACAGCGCGATAACCAGCAAAAATTCCTTCAAACCCACTAGAACCATTTTGTTTAAGATTCATTCCAGCCGAATTACAACCCCATCCACTTCTATTAGCATCGCAAGAGTCTGTTGCCAAGCCACTTTCCAAAACATACCACTCTGAATCTTTCGGAATATGCCAACTATTTGGACAAATTCCCTGAGCGCCATCTATATTTGAACTGTCCATCGCTGTATTCCAATCGTACAATCCCCCGTCAATCTTACAGATACTAAGATCGTTATTATAACAATATCGAGTAATAGCTTTGCCTTCCGGGTTTTTAGTAACTTTAATATTTTCTTTCATCCAGCACTGAGAACCGATTTTTACTGTTTTATACAGATTACCGTCTATATCTTTAACTGTGCTAGCGCCACAGGAAAAAACTGTGTCGTTTTCTATGAATTTAAAAGTTTTAATCACATCATCATAATCTTTCATATCTTGCTCGTTTTCAGCGTTTATTTGTTCAAAGAAATATGTTTTTCCATCTTTAACAACATATTGCATACCATAAAAAGCGCCGTCTAATATTTCGCCTTTAACTCCGCCAATAATTGCAATTTTGCCTGTTTTATCGCCAAATGAAGAATGGTCAAAAATCGCCGCTTCTTCAATGGTTTTATTCATAACATGCAAAGCAAATGCAGAACCTTGAAGATCTTTTTTCCCAAAGAGTACTTCAAGCTCCGTGCCAGTCCATTTGTAAAAATTATTATCTTCCAATCTGGATAAATCAAATTCCGTTTCTCCTCTGCTTATCCAATTTTGCGGATATTTAAACTTAAATCCGTATTCTTCATTTCTATAAGTTTTCCAGTCAGAAATGTCAGAATTGAATGCTGGCGTTGGCGCAATTAAAGGTTCAGATGTTGTAGCAGGAGCGGAGCTTGGCGAAGATGAAGGGGAAACAGAAGAATCGAGATCGAGATTAACTTCATTTATTTTCCAAGAATAAACGGAAGCTCCTAAAATGATAAGAACTGCAATTCCAATTATTATTAAGATAATTTTTTTGCTCATAGATTTTGTTATTGTTAATAAATAAACTATATCACTAAAAAGAAAAAGGTCAATTATATATTTTTCATTTTGAAAAAAAATATAACCGCAACAAAGTCGTTGCCAAATTGCGGTTTTAATTTTTTATAATTTTGCGTTTTTTAACGCGCTAGTTTGTTTTTTGTTTTATTCACTGCACAGTGAAATAGTTGTTGCTCGTGTCCATATAGAACGCGCTGCTTTGCCCAAACCCTTTGCTGCTTGTTATTCTGACTTTATAGCTGCCTGCGGGCTGAGTGACAAGGAAGCGATATGAACCCTTGCCATTGCTTCCGATTGAAACCGTTCCGAATTGCGGAACCGGATATACGGTTGAACCCTTCAGAAGCTCAATTTTCACGGAAGATCCGGGATCTCCGTAATATTTCCACTGAATGGTTTGATATGTGTTTCGCTTCCAGACTTCTCCGCCATTGGGAGAAGTTAATTCTATCGCCTCTTTGCGAAGCCAGCCTTGAACATGGTAGCTTCCTCTGTTCCCATTTGCATCGCCGATTCTGTTTGCGGCGGAATTGTATGGAATTTGATGATTAGGAGGACCCATGGCATCATTTCTTCTCCAATTTTGTTCAATGACATTTACATAAGTGCTTCCTACTTCCGTGATTATCGCCACATGGCCATAAGTGTTCCCGCTGAAAGCAAGAATGTCATTTGGCTTGGGTCGCATAGATCCACTATTGGGATAAGCCCACAATCCTTTGGCTGATGCGGATCCATAATATGTTCCAGCATTCCCGGACCATTGGCTTATATCCACAAGCAGAGCGCCTTGGTAAAACCGTTTCACATATTCAACACATTGGTAGTATCCGTTTCCAGTACCAGCATATATTCCGTTTGAATAAGCTATCACGCTTTTATATTCACCAATGTATTCTCCGTAATTTTTGTCTGCCGCTGCCGCCGCGCCGGAAAATAGCACAGCTACTATTCCAGCCGCAAGCAATACGCTTGCTATTTTTATTCCTTTTCCCATTTATATCTCTCCTGCTTTGTTTCTGTTTTGTTCACATTCTATTCCATCGTTTTTTGTGTTTGCGCTTTTTGCGCGTTCCCGCATATTTTTTCCTCCTGTTTATTTTTCCGCCATATTTTTTCCTCCTGTTTATTTTTCCGCATTATTTCGTGTGCTTCCGCAAACCCTTTATTTCGGGCTTGCTCTTTTTGTTTTGTTTTTGCTTTTTCAAAGAACTACATTTTAATTCCTCCTAAATTTCTCTCCATTTTTTATCAGCTCTCGTCTTTTTTTAGACTCAAGCTGATAATTTTCATTATACCCCCCGCTTGTATTTGTCAAATTTAATTTACGCGCGTTAAAAAAACAGTATGATATTACCTATTATCATACTGTTTTGGTTTTGCGGTTTTAGGCGGTTGGATAAAATAAAAACGCTATGAAACTCCCAAGTATCATAGCGCTGCGATAAAACATCGCGCTAAAATTAAAAAATCCCAAAAACCGGGATTTACAAACAAACTAAAAAAATTCCGCTTCTGCTTGAAACCGCAAAAAAACCGCTTGAAGTTTTGTTTTTTGTTTTTAATATCATTTTTGTTTTTGCGCTCATATTGGCATTATATAGATAAAACACTATGACCCCGCGCCATCTTTTATCTTTATTCCCAGAAAAGAGTAGTGGAATTTAGTGTCGTTTAAATAATTGACAAACTTATCGGTCGCTTGATCGATATTGTCTATAAATTCATTGTGCGTGATTTTGCTCCTGCCGTTTTTCCAAACATGCTCCTGAGGATTTTCATCCGGAGCGGCTCTGGGAAAATCAAAAGTTTCAATGTTGCCGTCTTCTTTGATAAATTGCTGAGCTTTTGATCCTTTGTGCCAAGGCGCCTTGTCCCAAAGCAAAAAAACTGCTTGAGAACGGCGAACTTCTCTGCCTGAACTTTTGGAATCATTAATAACATTTTGCAGTTCCTGATCTTGTTTTTTATTTATTCTTTTGCATTTCTTCATGGCTGCATTATACCACATTTCAACGATTTTCTAAATCTTGACGCGGTTTCTGGATGTGATGTCTATTAGCGGTTTTGATACTTCAAGAATTATTTTTATTTTTGATTCTTGTCTTGCTGGAGGTATGAATGATGTAGCCAAAGCGGGAAGAATTGTGGTTGCGGGAACAGAAGAAAATCAAGTAGGATATGTGTTGACGCGCGGTGATGAAAGCTCAGGAATATTTGGAGAAGGAGTATTTAGCCATTATTTTGTCAATGAGGGAATGTTGGAAGGGTTGGCAGATTTATATGACAATATTCCAAATATAAAAGATGTGACTATAGAAGAAGCTTTTGATTACGCTAAAGAAAATATTCCAGATTATTTTAGAAGACAAAATCCCGTGATAAATGCTTATGTTTAATGATGATTTGCTTTTGTAATTTCTGTTATTAAGAAATTGTGTTCGCAAAGCCCCGCTTGACACGGGGTTTTGTTTCTGGGAATTTTTGCCGTCTAGTTTGACACTATCAATAAAAAATTATAAAATGCTGGTAGTTAGTGGACATTATTGGCTAAGAAAAACGAAGATGAGCAAAGGCAATAAAATTATTTATTTTTTTCTGGCTTCCCTTTTTATTTGTGGAAGTTTTTTTGCTTATAATAATTTTATTCTGGCTAGCAGTGAAAATGATCATGTTGTTATTAATGAGATTCAGGCGGGTGGACAAACAGCTACTGACGAATTTGTTGAATTGTATAATCCGACTAATTCTGAAATAAATATTAGCGGTTGGAAATTACAATATAAGTCAGATACTGGAACCACTTGGAGCAGTAAAGTAGGAGATGGATTGCCATCTGACAGTAAAATTAGTTCTCACGGATTTTTTCTTTTAGCTAGCAACTCATATGTTGGTAGCGTAAATCCAGATTATAGACATAATGCAAACTGGAGCTTAGCAGATTCGGCTGGTCATGCGCGAATAATTAATGGCGATGAAGAAATTGATAAAGTAGGATATGGAGCGAGCGCTAATTCTTCAGAAGGAGGCAATCCAGCGCCAAATCCAATTTTTGGACAAAGCATTGAGCGCAAGTCAAACGGTTATGACAGTAATAATAACTTTGCGGATTTTATAATTAAAGAAATTCCAACTCCGCAAAATTCAAGCAATATTTTAAACAACAGCGAGCAAGATAATTCCGATCAAAATGATGCGGCAAATACGACTGACAATTCTTCACAAAACGGCTCCAGCCAGGAGACTGGAGCCAACAGCGGCAGTTCTGCGCAAAACAGCTCTGCTCAAGAGGGCGGATCTGGCAATACAGACAATAATTATGTCTCCAAAATAATCATCACGGAATTTTTGCCGGATCCGGAGGATAGCGATAAGGATAATGAGTTTATTGAAATTTATAATAACGATAATATTGAAGCTGATTTGGCGGGGTGGATATTGGAAGATAAAGTCGGGAAAATAAAAAAATTTATTATTCCGGAAAAAACCGTCGTTAAGGCGGGAAAGTATAAAGTTTTTTATAGCGATGAAACGGGAATAGCTTTGAATAATTCCGGAGACGGAGTTATTTTAAGAAATAAAAATGGAAATATAATCAGCGAGACTCCCGCGAGCGATTCGGCGAAAGAGGAGCAGTCCTACGCTTTGGATAAAAACGGGAAATGGATCTGGACGCTAAGGCCGACGCCGGGAAGAGAAAATATAATTGAGCTTGAAGAAAAAATTGTTTCTTTGAAAGAAATAACCAAGGCAGGGTCTAATAGCGATGGTGTTGCGCAAAAAAATTCTGCGGTTATTCAAAGCGAAGCAGACAACGAACAGGAATATGATTTTTCGGATACGATAATTATTTCCGAGATTTTTCCCAATCCGCCCGGGAAAGACAATCAAGAGGAAAATTATGAATGGATTGAATTGCATAATACTTCCGATAAAGATGTAAATTTGAAGGGGTGGCGGATTGACGATGTTTTGAATAAAGGGAGCAAACAGCATATAATAAAAGAAGACAGCGTTATTAAGGCATGGGGATATAAAACATTCAGTTATAATGAAACAAAAATAATGCTTAACAATTCCGGCGATGAAGTTAATATTATTTGGCCGGACGGAGAAATTATTGACAGCGCGCAATATGAAAAAACAGTTGAAGGGCAGTCATATAGCCTGACTTCCGGCGAAAATTGGATTTGGACGGCCGAGATTACCCCTCAAAAAGAAAATAAATCGGAAGCGGTTTTGGCGGAAGAAGATATTGTGGAGAATGATTTTGAATATGTTTATGTTGAAGATGAAGATAATTTAGAAAGCGAAATAATTAACCCTGACTTTATTGAAGCTGACATAGAAGATCTTTGGCATTTTGAAAAACATACGAGAGTAAAAGTCGCGGGGATTGTTTCAGCTCCGCCAGGAATATTCGCTGATAATGTTTTTTATTTAAACGGAATTCAAATTTTCAGCTACGAAATAAAACTTCCAAAAATTGAATTGGGCGACGAGGCTGAAATAATCGGCAAGATTTCGGAAGTCGGAGGAGAAGAAAGAATTTTATTGGAAGATAAAAAAGATCTGAAAATCTTAAGCCGCAATAATTTAATTGAACCGAAATTAATTTCTACGGGAGATGTGAATGAATCAGCGGAAGGGCTTTTGGCCATAGTGGAAGGGAAAGTTTCTCAGATAAAAAACGAGGTGTTTTATCTTGATGACGGAAGCGGACAAGTGAAAATTTATATCAAGCCTCAGACCGGAATTGAAAAACCGGAAATAAAAATCGGCGACTGGATGGTTATCACGGGACAAGCGAGCCAGACATCCTCGGGGTATAGAATTTTGCCCAGATTTTCGCAGGATATAAAACTAAGCCGCGTTTCCGGGGTTTCGACCGCCAAAGCTTCTTCTATGCCTAACGAAAGCGAAAATGGCAATGTCAATGATAACAACAATAGCAATAACAACAGCGGCAAAAATTCACTGCTGGAACTTTTATTTTTTATAATAGCGGCGATAGTTTTGATTGATTGGATAAGGATGAAAAAACTAAAAACTAAAAACTAAAAACTGGAAATTGGAAATTGTTTTGCGAGGAGTTTAATTTTATTAATTTTTAACAAAAAAAACTATGCAAAAACTATATGGCGCAAGCGGGCATATCAAAATGGATTTGATTAAAAAAGCTCTTGAAGAAGCGAAGAGAGAAGGAGATCTTCCCAGTGTCCCTTCTTCCAAAATAAAATATTTTGTAGAAAGCCTTGAAGAAGAAATGGAAAAGCAAAAATCAAAAGTCGGAACGAAAATAAATAAAAGCGAGATGGAGTTTTTGTTTAAGCGGTTGATGCTTGATGGCTTTGATAAAATAACAGACAGCGAGCTTAGAGTTATTGAGAACATTCTTTTGAATGATGATTATGAAATCGGATAATATTAAACACTAATAAAACGAATACTTACGCTAATACGACGAATACTGACGCTAAGTTTACGGAACTTTAAAATTAATACATTAAGCCAAAAACTATGAGCAAAAAACTAATCAAAAAAGTTTCTCTGTTTGCCGCGGTTTTTTTTCTTGCTTATAGTTTTAATTATCAAGATAAACTAGGAGAAACGGCGGGAAAGCAGTTCTTGCCTAAAGGACTATCTTCTATTCCCGCGGATATATCTCAAGTATGCCTTGAAAAAACTTGCTTTGATGTTGAAATCGCGGACACGGCATATAAACAAGAAATAGGATTGATGAATAGGGAAAGTTTAGGGCGAAATCGAGGAATGTTGTTTGTTTTTGGCGCGGAAGACAAACATAAATTCTGGATGAAAAACACTTTGATTCCTTTGGATATAATTTGGATTGGCGGAAACAGCAAAATAATTTTTATGCAAAAAAACGCCCAGCCGTGCAAGATCGATCCCTGCGAAATTTTCGGACCGGACGAAAACGCGAAATATATTCTGGAAATAAACGGGGGATTGGCGGAAAACATAGAATTAGAGATTGGAGATGAAATTAGGATATTGGGAAATTAGGATATTTAATTTGACTGATCAACAAATTTCCTAATTTCTAATTTCTAATTTCCATATCTTTTATTGACCAAACGCCGTTTTTTTAGTATACTTATTTAAGCTAGAGTGTTGTTAAATGATACTCTTTTTTTGTTGGAAATAACTTTATAACTTTATAACTTTACAAACTTTAAAACTTTATAACTAATCCTATGTCCGGACATAATAAATGGTCAAAAATTAAGAGACAGAAGGGGATTGCTGATTTGAAGAAGGGGAAGGTTTTTTCGCAGATTTCAAAGATGATAACGATAGCCGCGAAAAGCGGAGGCGATCCTGATTTTAATCCTACTCTTAGTATTGCAGTTGAAAAAGCGAAGCAGGTAAATATGCCGGCGGACAATATTGAAAAGGCGATTAAAAAAGGAACGGGAGAGCTGGAGGGCGGAGCGATTGAGGAAGTTTTGTATGAGGCTTACGGGCCGGGAGGAATCGCTTTAATCATAGAAGCGACGACTGACAACACAAACAGGACTGTCGCGGAAATCAAGCATTTGCTCACTATAAATAACGGCAGGCTTGGCGAAGCGGGAAGCGTGAAGTGGATGTTTGACCGCTTTGGATATATTGAAATTAAGATTAAAGAAAATAAATTAAGTGAAGATGAATTAGAAATGGCTATCATAGAAGCGGGAGCGGAAGATTTCAAGTCTATAGACAATGATCTTGTAATTTACACAAAGCCGGAGAATTTATATAAAGTGAAAGAAAGTTTAGAAAAAAGCAATATCAAAATAAGCGAAACTGGTTTTGAGTGGAAGGCGAAGAATAAGATAAAAACAGAAGACGAAAAAACTAATAACAGGATAGAAAAACTTTTTGAAGCGCTGAACGAGCAGGAAGATGTGAATGAAGTTTATAGTAATTTGGAGGAATAGAAAATAAAATCCAAATATCAAAATCCAAATTGCTCCAAATCCCTGTCTGCCGACAGGCAGAAAATCCAAAATCCAAAATTAAAAGTTTGACATTTAGGTTTTGATGTTGATTTGAAATAATCTGCCTGCCGGCAGGCAGGTTTGAGCTTTGAAATAATTTGGATTTATAAATAATTTTTTTTCGCGAAACTAAAGTTTCACGAACCCTCGGCTAAAGCCGGGTAGAAATATTATAGCAATTTAGCAATACAACAATTTAACAATTTAATTTTATGATTATTTTGGGCATTGATCCCGGAACTGCTACGACCGGGTATGGCGTGATAGAAAATGAAAAAAGCAAGTTGACGGCCTTAGACTATGGCTGTATATGTACGGACGCCAAGCTGGATATGCCGGAGCGGCTTGATTTGATTGCGAAAGAATTGAAAAAAATAATAAAAAAACATAACCCCCGAATAATGGCAGTGGAAGAGTTGTTCTTTTTCAAGAATAATAAAACCATCATAACTGTCGGACAAGCGCGCGGGGTTATTTTATTTATCGGCAAAAATGCGGGGCTGAAAGTCTGCGAATACACTCCTTTACAAGTCAAGCAAGCGGTGGTAGGATATGGGCGCGCGGAAAAGAAACAAGTTCAGCAGATGGTAAAAGCCATTTTAGGCCTAGAATCAGCGCCAAAACCGGACGATGCGGCGGACGCGCTGGCAGTGGCGATATGTTGCGCGAATAGCGTGAAGTTTGAATCACGAATCATGAATCATGAATCACGAATTATGAATCATGAATCATGAATATTTTACATCAAGATATTTGTTTGCAGGCGCAATTTATTGCGGGAACTGGTTTGCGACCAGTTTCCAAATGCTTCTTGAACACACAAAATAAAATGATGCTTCAAAATAAAAGGAACGGGTTGCAAACCCGCTCCCGCGCATAATTCATAATTCATAATTCAAAACCTATGTCCGAAATAATTCAACTCATTATAAATCAAGGCGTGAATATAGATACGGCGTATTTGATTCTCGCTCTTCCGTTTATCGCGACTTTGATTGCCGCTTTCAGGCAAATCATCGGGATCAGATCTTTCGGAATTTACGCTCCTCTTGTTTTGACTTTTGTTTTTTGGGAAACGGAATTAAAATACGGGCTGGCGATATTCATCATTATTCTTTTGACGGGAACGGCGGTAAGATATATTTTGAAAAATTTTCGCCTGCTGTATCTTCCAAGAATGGCGATTGTTTTGACAGTGATAAGCCTTGCCATACTTTTGCTATTGGCGGTCGGAGGTTATTTTCAAAGAACGGGCTTGGCGTCCACCCCGATTTTAGCCATTTTAATTTTGATAACATTGATAGAAAAATTTATTTCCACGCAAGTTGAAAAAGGGGCTCGGATGGCGGCGGCGCTTTCCATTGAAACTCTTATAATTTCCATAGCCGGATATTATTTTATTATCTGGGATGTTTTTAGAAGTATGGTTTTGAATCACCCTGAATATATTCTGCTTCTTTTCGCGGTTAATATATTTCTGGGAAAATGGACAGGTTTGCGATTGCGGGAATATTTTAGATTTAAAGATGCTATAAAACATGTTGATCGATAAAGTATTTCATATATCAATGTCATCCTGAGCTTGTCGAAGGATATTATGGTTCGACAAACTCACCATGACATATTAATTTATATAACCATGCTTACACTGAATAAAAAAAGTGAGGGCATTCTGGGAATGAACGCCAGAAACCTTGCTTATATAAGACCGAATAATTTAAAAGGAGCAATTCACCTTGCGGATAATAAGCTTCGAAGCAAGGAGGTTCTTTTCAAATCCGGCATACCCGTGCCGAAGATTTATGGCATTGTGAGAAATAGAAAAGAACTGGAAATTTTTAAATGGGCGGATTTGCCGAAAAGTTTTGTGCTAAAGCCGAATCACGGCGGAGGCGGAGAGGGCATCAAAATTATTTTTGGGCAAAGAAAAGACCAAAGCTGGGTTTCAACCGAAGGAAAGCCGATAACTATCAAAGATTTGCGGGATCACATTATGGATATTTTTGAAGGATTTTATTCTCTTTCAGGAATTTCGGACATCGCTTTTTTTGAAGAAAGGATAAAAATTTCCAAAAATTTAAAGCCGTATGCTTATAAAGGAATTCCTGACATACGGGTTATTGTCTATAATAAAGTCCCGGTAATGGCGATGCTCCGCCTTCCAACCAAAGAGTCCGGAGGAAAAGCGAATTTGCATTTAGGAGGAATCGGATTGGGAATAGATATAGCGACTGGCGTTACGACTCACGCGGTGATGTATGATCGGAGAATTGAAAAAACGCCGGACACAAAGCTGAAATTAAGCGGGATTAAAATTCCTTATTGGAAAGAGATTTTGGAAATCGCAATCAAGTGCCAAGAAGTTTCCAAAGTCGGATATGTCGGCGTTGATGTCGCGATCGACAAAGATCGCGGGCCGGTGGTTCTGGAAATAAACGCTCATCCCGGGCTTTCCATTCAAATCGCCAATCTTGCTCCGCTCAAATATCGCTTGCAGAAAGTGAGCGGGCTGAAAGTGAAAAACCCCGCTCACGGCATCAGAATCGCGCAGAATCTTTTTGGCGGAGAGGTGGAGCAGGAAATCCAGGACATTTCCGGAAAGCAGATTTTGGGAATTATTGAAACGATAAAGATTAGGTACAATGTAATTAGTAATTTGAAATTGGAAACCGGGAATACGAATCAAGAATCAAGGATTAAGAATGAAAAAGCTAAGCCCGAAATCACAAAAGGCTCCACACAGAGTATGGAGCCAACAAAGAATGAAATAAATAGTAATGGAAAAAATAAAGCAAAAGAAATTAAAGAAAAAGAAATGGAGCTGAAGGCGAAGATTGACACGGGGGCGGATTTGTCTTCAATTGATAAAAATCTTGCCGAAGAGCTGGGCTACGCGGAAGTCATAGAAGAATTTGACGAGGCGGTTGAAAAATTGAAAATTGAAACTGGCGCTACTAAAGAAAAACTGGATGAGCAGATAAAAGATAAGCTTGTAAAATGGGGAGAAAGTTACGAAACGGTTGTCATCAAATCCAGCCATGGCACATCCTATCGCTTGCTTGTAAAAATGAATATAATTTTATCAGGCACAGAAATAATTTCCAAAATGTCCATTACCGATCGAAGCCACCTTGAATTCCCGGTTATCATAGGAAGGAAAAGTTTAGGCAGGTTTTTGGTTGATCCGAGCAAAAAAACAAAAGCGGTTTTCGGGAAATAGGGTTTGGAATGAAAAATAAATTCTTGCAAATAAATCCTTGCTTTTTTACTAATTCTGTATTATTATTGAAATATGAGAATTGAATCTATAAAAAATGTGAATATTACAGCGCTTTTTTCAGCGCCCATAAACCATCTTCTTATTTCCCAGAAGGACTTATTGG
>Ga0180732_1001805_pt1 | contig 12417 bp, 20 predicted proteins | sample KR11_01MetaG_FD_148674 | JGI IMG/M metagenome (GOLD analysis project Ga0180732, IMG submission 148674) | Groundwater microbial communities from the Olkiluoto Island deep subsurface site, Finland - KR11_0.1 MetaG | ecosystem: Environmental > Aquatic > Deep subsurface > Groundwater | place...
ATGAAGCCATAGCGTTAGGCGAATCCGTTTTAGATGTTGGATGCGCAACAGCCATAGATTACCCACTATACAAAGAGAAAGGATTCAGATATGTAGGCGTAGACATCACTTTTGCATTATTAGAGGGAGCACTACAGAATACGCCTGATGTGTCAGTAGCACGTGGAGACGGCGCAAAGCTGCCCTTCAAAGACAACTCATTTTCAAGCACTTATTGCAAAGACATGTTGGTTCATCTCCCACCAGACGCCTATAAACAGGTTTTAACAGAAATGTGGAGAGTCGCTAGAAAAGCGTTGATGATTGGTTTCTTCGGCAACGCAGTAGACACAAACAAAGAATGCGTTTACGGATTAAACCCTGTGAATCCAAAAGTCGGCTACAACTACCCCCACTGGTGGAGCTACTACACTAGAGAAGCAATCGAAGGCGTACTCTCTAAACAACCAAACTTTGACAAATTAATAATTGACCACGTAGATTTCGAAGGATACCAAAATACTAATCATAAAAGAACCTTCTATAAAGCAGTAAAAAAACAGTGATCAAATCACATTTTTTTTAAAAACAAAAAAAGAAAATTAAGTTGCTGAATGATGGATGAAGCCGCTGGTCATTACTAAGTCGTCAATTATGGTTAACGCAATTGTTTCTGTAACATGCTTTGTCCATCCGCAACTTGAGCCATGTCGATTAAGCATTTGCGTCAGCTCTTAAGCGCCATGAGCTATCGGTGATTCCTGGCAACCCCACCATGTTAGGGTGTATTTGTTTGCGCCTGCAACAAATTGAGTACCTATCAACTGGAAGTCAATTGAGCCTTCAAGCACATGCACTGGATCAACAAGCGAGCCATGCAACACTTCTGCGCCAGCCGCTTCAAGCATCGGGTAATCGCGTACACCAGAAGGAACGGAACCGACTACAGGATAAGCCTCAACTGTCCCCGTAGCACCAGTCGCCGTTGGATTACTCTGCACTATTCGGAATTCTGCGCCGCCAGCATCAGTAGTAGCTACACGCAGAAAAAGGATTTTCAGTTGCTTACCAGATGGAACAATATGATTCAGCAAAGTCAACTGAGCACCTAAAGCAACGCCGACAGTAGATAATGAACCATCAAATGCTCCGCCTACAACAGCGTATGGAAGAGCATCCATCACTTCTTGTTTTGTGCCAAGATCTTTCTTAAAGCCTAATTCGAACTGCATACTTAATCATCTCCACCTGCTTCGGCTGGTGCCCTCACAGGCAACAGCGTAATCGGTCTACATGGAACTAAGCGTTTGTACAGCTTATCCAAGATTTCGCGGTAATTATCATTTGAGGGTTGCTGAACCACTGAGGTGCCTTGAATATTAACTTCCCCTATACGTTCCGTAATCATTTTGTTAATCATGATGTTCAAGCGAATATTCCGCATTGTTATGCTTTGTGGATTGTACGCTGAGAAATCTATTTTGAATGTTTCAGGACGCATCATAAAATGCTCCGTTAGAAACGTTGGTTCATGGAAGCTACTCATGTACTCTTCGAAATGGCTAACCTCGCGTAAATCGCTAGATGGTTTAGCACGTTTTGCAAGTCCATGGCGGTGAATGTCCGTGGGCAACTCGATGTAAATGTAAATCTGCCCTTTGATGCCAAAAATCATCTGCCAAAGCTGGTTACTGCGATTGGACTTGTCGTAACCTTTAGTGATTTCTAAGTCATCAGGAACATATGGTCCACTGGTGCTTAATGCCGCAATAGATTCTGGCCACACGTATTCGTAGTGGGCAAAATCTCTGGCAACGATATGTTCGTAGAAACGGGTATTCTCCTTGATGTATGTGATAAAATACCCTTCTTTTAACCAACCATCTGACCAATCTTTGAATTCTGTCATGTCTTAACCTCTATGTATTGTTTACAGGTTTTCCTCTTATCGAAATTGTCTAAACTAATATCACATAGATTAGTATAAAAGACTTTTTATATTTTTGTTGACTGAATCAAAAATTAAAAAAAGAAAAGGTGGTAATTTTTTGCTTCTGTGTATAGCTCTACGAGTCTTAAACTTCCCCTTGACCAATAAAGTTTAGCCAAATACTTCCGTCAACTGGGCCTGTGCCTGCGTTTTCCCAAACTGATGCGTCGTCGTATATGTCTATGCTTGCGTAGTTGTTATAGGCTCCTGGTTGAGAAACGTATTTCTGCGCCATGTAGCCTAAGCCAGTGTTGCGGTTTAGTTCAGGTGTCAAAACTAAGGTTTCTATGCTGTTGAGTTTGAGTTCATGTGCCCAGACTCGTTCTCCAGCGGCGATTTTCATGTTGCCGTAGACTTTGCCGTAGACTCCGTTGCCGTGAACGTGGCGTTCTATGCCAGCTATATGTATTAGGGGGTTGCCTCCGCCTTGGCTTGCGCCTGTGTGGTCTGATCCTCTTGTTATGATTACTTCAACCATTTTCCATCAGTCTCCTATATTGCTGCTCCTGTGTTGCTTACTTGAAGCTTGTTAGGCACTCTGTTTAGCTGCATCCCGATGAGTTTAATGCGTTGGTAGCCTCTGCATTCCACGTAGCCTTTCAGTTCGAAACCTGTTTCTTCATCTGCTATGAAGCCGTTTTCGAAGATTATGCATGGTTGTTTATAGGCCCGTGCTTCTTCAATGTTGATTCTTGGAAGTTTCTTGTCTCCGATTTGCAACTTGATCTCTGAGATTTTAATGGCTTTATCCAGGAATGCTAGTCCTGCGAAGCCGAGTTTGAAGTCTTCTGGAATTGATCCGCCTGTGCTGTTGCCTTCAATGATAACTGCATCGCCTGTGGATGTTAAGAGTTGACTCCAATTTACCAGTTGAGTCCCAACGCCGAAGCCTCCGAAGCCAACGAACATTTCAGGCATCACAGTTGTTTTGCCATATTGCCCAGCCATCGGTTTAGTTCCGCCGTAGCTAAGTGGAGACCAGTCTGCATCTGCTTTAAGGCGTAAAGAATTTTCAAGTGAAGCCATCATGGAGTTATATTCTGGAAATTCAGATTTGACTTTGCTGTATTCGCAAATTACATATCCATTAGTTTGCATTCATATTCCTCCTAAGTGATTGCGGCTCCTGTATTTCCGCCTACTTTATCGTAGTATCTGAAGTACGCTGCACCAATTGGAACGATCCGTTGCCAAATACCAACGTAGTTGCCTAACGCCGTGGGAATTGGACCTTCAACATAGCCGTAAAGCTCAAATGACTCTTCCTCATCAATTTCATATGCTTCTTCAAAGATTATGGCTGGCTGATCATACATGTGCATTTCTTCTAGGTCGATTCTGTTGTATTTGCGGTCTCCAATCATCATCTTAAGTTCTGAGATGTGTTGTGTTGGATTAGGAAAAGCAAAGCCCATCAAAGAAATCTTGAAGTCTTCAGGAATCGTGTTTCCTGAACCGTTGCCTGCCATCAAAAGCTGGTTGCCTGCGACTGTGAATAACTGCCTAAAAGTCGTCATTGCATTTCCACTGTGGTCATCAAAAAGCTCAGGCATAATGGTTGTTCTGCCAAATTGATTGCCATTTAAAGCTAACGCACCAAACGATTTTGGCTTCCAATCATTGTTGCACTTCGCAATCATGTTTGCTTCTGCGGTTTTGAAAGCATTCTGAAAACTAGGAAAGTCCTTCTGAACAGTCCCAAGTTCCGCTATAACAAATTGTCCCGATCCGATTTTTTCAATCCTCCAAAGTTTTACAAGTAAGTTTTATAAGGATATTGACAAATAAGCATTACGTAACACAGAGGTCACATATGCCACTAAAACAATCAGACCAACCAACTATTCTAAGGATTCGATGTAAAACTAAAACTTTATGCAATTTCAAACATATAGCCGTAGACTATTCGAATTATGAGGAAACACTTGAAGCAGTAATGATAAGTCATTTAAAACAGATTCAGTTAACACCAATGAATAAGCCTAATGTGCCTGGAAAATATAGTTGAAAAAAGAATTTTAAAGAAAAACTATCGGTATTTGCCTGCTGAAGCCGAAACAACGGTTGACGGTGCTGGTGTTGCTGGCGGATAGATTCTGCCGTTAGTTGGTGCCTGAGAGAAGACTTGTACTGGTCGTGGCGCATTCATTGCGAAACCTGCTGTTGTGGCTGGTTTAACTACGTTCGCTACGATTCTATTCATCAAGTGTGGTGCAGAGTACAGCATTGTGCCTTTAGCCATTTCTTTAAACTTCGGTTTCTTCTTAGCTAACATGTACATGACTGCTGGAGGCGCAATTGAAGTTAACAGTTCATCATTTCTTGGTAATTGAGGAGCAAGACGCGCTTTAAGTGCTGCTGGATAGAAAGCTTGTTCAGCTAACACTAAATCAGCATAGTATGATAAGCTGCCGACTAAGCCACCGAGCATCATTTTCTGCATTGCGGGATCAATCATTTTGAAAATGTTTAGTTTCATGTTCTATTACCTCGCTATCCTGTAACTTGGAGTTACACCTTGAGCGACCAATGCCACTCGATACAAAGTTTGTCCTAAGAGTTCGCTGACTCCGTAGACTGCTCCGCCTTTAGCCATGTCAATAAACATGCGTTTCTTCATGACTTTACCAATTGCGTACAATGCTAGTGGCACTCCAGCATCAGCAATAAAACAGTTCAATGCTGGTAAAGCTGGATTGACAACAGTGTAAATTACTGAACCAGCAACGGCTGGATTAATAGTCTTGTAAGCATCGAGACCCGCATCCACAGCTCCAGTAGCAAAAGCTCCAATCAACATATACTTGTAAGTTGAGTCCATTACTATACTCTCAGTATAATCATTGGTTATGTTTATTATATAAAACTTTTCGTTTTTTACGCAAAAACAGTTTTGTAAATTACATATCCTAATGCGGCAGTGGCTACAGCTAAAGGAATTACAGAGTTAATCTGTGCAGGTAAGGCTCCAGCTTGAGGACTAGGAGAAACAGAACCCTGACCGAGAAACACACTGATTGACTTGTTTAACTGTAAAATTTCTGCAAGCTCCGAAGCATCAGCATGGTTTTTGCCTTCACCAGTAGTCCAATAAGCAATTTCCTCATCATATTTTTTAAGTTGATCTGCTCGGGCTTCACCAGTGTTTTTACCACGTAATAATGAAGCCATTAGTTGAAATTCCGCAAGAAAAGGCGATTGAACAGCCCTTGATGCGCCAGGAGAATCACCAGTGTAGAACCAAAACTCTTTTTTGTAACCAGCATAAGACACCGCGCCCGCTGTGATTAATGCAGGACCAAGAGTTTCCGCTGTAAGACAACTTGTTAAAAGAACCACACGATCTTTCATTAAAGCTAATTCCTCAGGGTTTTCAGCATGAAGCAAAGGAGCCAAATTTTGAACCGTGAAAACTGTAAAAGACCCATGCCCAATCATTGAACACACTATCGGATTTTTTATTGCTAATATTTGCTTAATTTTATCTGGATTTGCATCAATACCTGTAAGTTCAGTTATATCTTGTTCAGGTTGTCTATTTGCTTCAACAATCTGATGCATTGGTACTGAACCATACTCAATGTAGTTGTCGTTTGGTTCAACGAATAAGAAGGTGTTAGTTAGCGTAGGCATCTTAATTTGCTCCAATAAATTTATTGATTTTATCACCTAATAAGGTTTCATTTTTTAGTTCATAGTCTGATATTGTTAGACATCCCCACCCATATTTCTTGTAGTGATTGATTATGTAATCTTCAGTTTTAGATAATGGTACTTTGAACCATTGATTTTGTATGTGCCACCCATGACCTAGTAATTCTATAAGTTTTTTCTCTCCGTTTACATTAACCCAGTCAGGTATTTTCCCACCAATTGCTATACCGCGTCTGAAATCACCGTTATATTCATAATTTGTAGAAAGATGCTGTATTATGGAATTAAGTTTTAATTCTGCTCTATTAGGTTTTACTTGTCGAGATTCCATAATTTTTTTCAAGGTTTCCTCGCTATGATGTTTGCCATAAAAAGGATTGTTTTCTCCGTTTAGGTTTTTGTACAGCATATATTGTCGGTGTTGTTCTATTGTTTCTTTTTTGTGTTTTTTTCCATAAAAAGGATTATTAGTTCCCTTTGTTAGTTCTGTAAATGTTCTTCGTGGAATATCCCATTTTATCATCCATTGTCCTATAATCACTTGAGAAACACGATAAATTTTTGCTATTTTTTGTTGAGATAGATGTTGAGTATGGTATAGATTGTATAATTCATCTTTTGAAAAAGTTGTTTTCCTCTTTATTTTGTGATCTCTTGGAATATTGTAGCTACGCAACCATTTTAAAACAGTTTGATGATCAACATGATAATATTTTCCAATCTGTCTTGAAGATTGTTGCTGGTTACAATACATTTGGGTTAATTGTTCTTTTGAACAGGCAACAGGGGTTTTCTTTTTATGACAAACCTTAATGCCACGATATCTTAGCCATTTTCTCGCCGTTATTACATTTATATTAAGTACTTGGGCAAATTCTGCCATAGATAAATTTTGATTGCCATATATTTTGTCTAATTCATAAAAGCTCGGAATAAGATACATTGAATTACCTTACCGAACATTTACAATTGAATGCATTCTGGAAATTTCTGCTTGAACCCATTGATTGCCTATCTCTGATCCAGAATCTATTTCCTGCAAAAGCTGAGAGGGCGTAAATGTTTTGTTGCTCATAGTAGCAAACAACACTTTATCTTGGGGTTTACTCTGCATTTTCTGTTGAATCCGCACTTTAGCTATAGCTTGCTCATCTAATGCCGAGGTTCCAAATTTGCCCATTTCAATTAACGCTTGCAATCTTGCTCCGAGAGCTGAACCATTGATCACTTCCGAATAAGCCATACGAGGCGTATAGGCATAATTATCGACTAAAAGAAGCGGCAAATCCTTTTCCGCTTCAGAGATTTTATTAAACCATCGAGTTACTAATTCTTTCGACATGCAGTTAATCTCCTTTAAGCGAAAATTACTTTTCGATGTAGCGGGATACTCTTCTGCCTGTGGCTCTTGTAACGCCGCCTGTAACTTCTCTTCCAGTTTGAGTAAACACTAAAGCGCCTACTACGAAGCCTGCTACTACGCCAACAAATAAAGATCCGAGGTCAAATGCCATTTCAAATTCACCAATACTAATTATACATGTTGGCAATAAAAGGCTTTTGTCAACAGCGCTTGAGAAGGTTTTTTATATCCTGAAGAACTAATGTATAGTTCGAAGGTAGCATTAATTGACTTTGCAAACTAAGGAAACTGGCACAACCGTAGATTTCAATAAGGGTATCATAATCAAAGATTTGAATAGGCTTTTATATCGAGATGAGGTCGTGGGAATTATGGCGTATCAAAGCGCTCCCGTTACAATTGACTCTGCCACTCGAGATGCATGTGTAAATGGTAATGTTTCTGATCTTGTGACTCAGGCTGGCGGACAAGGTATGACAATACGGTATGCTGTGATAAGTTGGAATGAAACCTCTCAGGCTAACGGCTACTATATTACCGATTTCAGAATCGGTGTTGTTGCTCAGATGTCTCGTGACTATAATGTGGGTACTGCTTATTTAGTGGATGCATTAAAAGCCATACCATGGCTTAACCAAATAATGTCTAAGATGTCGTTGCCGTGGCAAGGATGGCTATTGCTCAATTTTGTGCGCGACAACGCACTTCCCTACAAACGATTGATGGAGGAGACGCAGAGCCAAGAGAAGTGGGTTGGTTACCCTGTTGGTACGACACCGCCAGCATTACCTGATGTTTCAACCATCAAAGCGGAGATAATGGCGCAGGGTGACTTCAATACAGCATTCGGCAAATTCACGACTGAGCTGCTATCAAAGGGGTACTCAGTTACTTATCCAACCAACGCTTACGGTATGGATATTTGCCTCTACCAATCACCCATTGGGATGGTTCCTGGCAATCCTTACGCCCGCAGTTATTATTATGTGGTTCATGCTAGATTCTGGTGGGATTACACCACAAATCCCGACTATACCGCTGATGCTACGCTTGAACCTTTTACGATAACAGCAGCGTTCCTATTGGCTCTCGCAGCCATCATAGGTGCGGCAATATGTGGTGGCATAGTTGCATACAATCTGACACATACGAGAACTGATTACGTTGAGATGGATTACGTTAAAAACGCTGATGGGTCGCCATATATCGACCCAGCCACTGGAAAACCCGTATTCTATCCCAAGAAAACAGGGTCTTCAGAAGGTCCACCTGATTGGTGGGGTAAATTAATACAGAATGTGGCAATAGTCGCAGTCATCATTGGAGGATTAATTACCGCCGCAGTAGTGATCCCAAAGCTTAGTTCGACGAGAAAACCAAAAGACTAGCGTATTCTGCGAAGCCAAAACTCTAATGAAGAACATTCTTCTGGTTTACAGTCAACTTCGCTAACAACCTTGCGACTTAAGCAAACAAAGCATGGAACATTATAGATTGAATCTACAGAAAGACGCTTTTGAACTTGACTCAACATGGATAACTCTTTTGGTTATGCCTACAGATAAAAAGCTATTGTTTTATTACAATTGATGCTTGCGTTTATCTACGAATAACTGCAAAAAGAAAAGGGGGAAGCTGTTAAGCAACTCCGTCTGGAATATGTTTCTTTTGTTCGTCTTCAGATTTGATTTCGGCTTGTAGTTGTCTTTTTCTTTCTTTTATAAACGCCTCATATACCTCAGTCTCTTTTAGCATCTCTTTGGGGTCTCTTCGCATTAATTTAATCGATTCACCTACTCCCTTCATTAATTCGCCCGTAGTTTCAGGAAACAAATTCCTGAAGTTTTGATACTTTGTTTCTGATGTATTCTTTGGTCTTTCCTCAGAATTCTTTTGTAAGCTTGTTGCCATTTCAGCCATCATTTTCATTGCTTGTATAATTGTATCCCACTTGGTTTTTTCTACACAGACTTTGCAGAACTGTGCTAGGCTCTCAGGCGATAATTTGTAGGCAGTCTTAGCTGGGCAAGATTTACCACTCTCAAAAATACAAACATATTTTGAACTTTCCATCCATCCATCACCTCCATCCGAATAATGCAAGATATTATGTCAAGCGGTGGCTTCTTAAAACTTTCGCTTATAACCTATTATATGCAAAAGAGCTTAGTTTTTTATGTTTCTGGCTTGATGTATCTCGTCAAAAAGCTTTTGTCTACCTTCAGATACCTCGCGTCCATAGTCACTTAGCTTACTTTTAGGCGTTTCAACCTTCACTTTTACTTCCTTTAATGGTTTCTCTATAGTGTTTTCAGCTTCCAATTCAGCTTCTTCTATGTTTTCATCAGTGTTTATTTGGCAAGTTGGGCATTTCTCTAGACGTTTTACACTCCAATCCCTGTTTAATCGCTTATAAAATTCTTCTGTGTCAATAGCTATTTCTTCAAGATCATCCATATTTTGTACGCTTTCAAGGTTATGCCTTAACTCACGGCTCTTTTCCAATGCCAAATTAGCCAATTCCTTCTCCCAATCAGGCAACAATTCGATTTTTGCAGGCGTCAAATCAATTCTCTCTAGTGCATTTTGTTCTCCAATAGCTTGAGCAATATCATCAAGAACTTGTGGACTTGCTAAACCATCTTTCTTGAAGCGCACAGCTTCATTAAGAAGCGTAGAAGATGTACTGAAATGGCCCACGGCACATGGCAAACAGGCAGATTTTACTTCTTCAGTCATGCTTTCACGGTCTCAACTGGTGGTTTAAAAGCCAAATAAACATTATAAATTGAAAAAGCTAATGCTGCAACCGTACCTAACACAGCGAAAATAGAAATTATTTGTCTTTCAGTAACCATGTTTCTTCCCAATAAGCATATTCTTTAACAAATGACTTAAGCCTATCGTAGCTAGTACAAGACTAATTACTGTTTCAACTTGCCATCCTAATCCCAATAACTGTTTAGCTACATCAAAGAGTCCCAGTATCCCAATAAATAGACAAGCAACCGCGATCAGTGGCATTATAACTTTACGCATCAATGCTTTCTTAATTTCAGGAGTATCCAAAATATCTCCGACTACATTCATTGCGCCTTGTGCTGATTTTTGTTTAAGGCGCTCTAATTCAGGATCTATTTCTGAGTTATTGAGTGGTGAATTTGCGTTTTCAACCATCTTTTTGAAGCATCCTTTGATAACGTTTTGTGCAAATCAGGACGATAAGTTTCAAATTTCTTCAATATTTCAACCATAACATAGTCCTCAACCATACCCAATGATCCAGAAAAATCAACCTCAATGTTTTTTCGCACCGCTATTTCCAAATCTTCAGGAGACCACGCATCAAGAAACCTGAATAATGCCCATTCTGGCGTGAACGCTGGCGGAGACGGCGACTTAACAACAGTATAACTATTATTTGTCTGTGATTTGCTCAACAGGGGATTCAACCTCAACCGTTTGATCTACTGGTTTTTCTTGAATTATTTCCGCCTTCGGTGCTTGCGGTTGCGGTTCTGGAGTTGCTTGTTGAACGGATTCTTGCGGAATAGAATTAGATGATTGTTGCTCTTGCTGCGGAGCTGGTTGATTACCACTTTGAAGTTGAACACCGCACAACGGACATTGAATCTGAGAAAGCTGAGTGTTAGCTGAAAAATCACCAGCACAATTTGGACATTTCACTTTCGCTATTTGTGGCGGCTGTGCTGGAACATTGGAATTCCGTGTTTTAGGGCCTCTAAGTTTGTCAGCCCCAGCAGAACCAAGATTTTCAAGAACCCTCCCGATTGGACCTTCACCTACAACTTTTAGAACATCTTTAATTTGCTCAATTGTTTTACCTTGTCCTTCCTGTTCTTGTGACCATTTCTTCTCTTCCCAGTCGAGTTTTCTTGTTTCGAGACGCTCCTTCTGATCCATCTCTGCTTTCTTAAGCGTGTACTCATTGGTTGCGCCAGAAGATGAAAAGCCTAAGTCGGCTGCTACAGACTTGATGTTTTTAACGTATGCCACAGGGTCAACAATTCTGGATTCCAGCTCCTTCATTCTGATGTCTTGCATTTGTTTCTCTTGGTTACTAGATGCTTGTTGGAAAGGATGTACTATTTCCTGAACCATTTTGTAAACTGCCATTGGATCTTGCTGGGGTTGAATAGGAGGTTGCTGTGCCTTAGAGAGTTCTGCACCTGTTTTAAGAGCATCTAAGAGGTCTTTTGTTGAGATACCTCCGTTATCGTTTTTTCTTCCAGCTTCAAGACCTATTTTGAGTGCCTCCAACATATTCTTCACTTCACTGTTTGAGTCACGAGGCGCAAATCCTCTGGGATCCACAAAGCTATTTTGGTTCACACCCCTCGCCATATATGTGAGCTTGTCAATGTCCTCTTGTGTAAAAGAACGGATTATTTCTTTTATTTCCAAAGGCGACTTTCCAACAAATAAGGATGATAAGAAGGTCATAAAATTTGTTGCTTGAGATGAATCTATTTTTGCTGGTGAAGAATCTAATATTTTCTTTTTCTCTTCAGCAATCTTTGCGTCAAGCTTAATGTCTTCAAGCTCATCTATTTTCTCGTTGTGCATACGATCCATAACTTCAGCCAAATCTGATCTACGGGTAGTTGGTTTCTTTACATATTCATTTAATTGGTTACTCAACGTTTTTCCTCCTTATCTACAACAGCAATTTCTTTATTGAAATGTACCGTGAACAAAAGATCTACGGATTGATTGATGAAATCATCCAGTGTCCCTGGGTATCCCCTAGAGGTTTGACACCAATTGTACCACTGAAGTGTCCCCAAATTAATCTGTACCGCTGGCCCAATAGGCATTAACCGTGCTACTTTAGTAGTTAATACAGGCGATCTACCAATAGGCTGTGGGTTCGTGTAACTGGTTTCTGATAATGCTTCTGGTGCTTCTGGTGCTTCTGGATCTATGATATTAGATGATAATTTCTCCGCTGGTATCACGCTAGGTAACTCAAGTTCCACAGGTTTATCTTCTGGAGGTGGATCATTTTCTGTGTATATTGACCAGAGGGTACTCCATCTCAGGGATGTATGTAGCCCTAAGCCCCTTTCAGTATCTATGGGTTTCCCAGTTGCGGGATCTTTGCCTTGGATTCTTAACACCATGTACCGCTTGCCATTGCGCTTCTTAGTTCTAAGTACGGGTCTCCATCCTTTCTCGAAAATGTCTTCAACTGTTTCGCCATTAAGTACCTTTTGCAGTTCAGCCCAATTGGCAAGAACGCTATCAACTGAATTATCTGGTTTTTCAGATTCATCTTGTTCTGGGGGAACAGTTGGTTCCAACTCTAATTTTTCGGGAACTGTTTTCTTTCTCACCATAGGGAACACTTGTAGGGAACAAAATTTAATATATGCAAACCACATTTAAGTGTTGTGATAACTATGGGAAA
>Ga0180732_1001806_pt1 | contig 12409 bp, 8 predicted proteins | sample KR11_01MetaG_FD_148674 | JGI IMG/M metagenome (GOLD analysis project Ga0180732, IMG submission 148674) | Groundwater microbial communities from the Olkiluoto Island deep subsurface site, Finland - KR11_0.1 MetaG | ecosystem: Environmental > Aquatic > Deep subsurface > Groundwater | place...
CTTTCATCACCTCGCCTGCAACAGCTACGCTGCGGGAAACGGCTTCAATGCGTTCTTCTTCCGAGATCTTTTCTTTTCGTTTTGATATGGCATATATTCCTGTAAGCAGAACAGGCCATAAGCCCACAATAACAGGTACGGTAGCCAACGGCCCGGAAGTAAAGGTAGCTGCAGGCTGAATGCCAAGATCTTCTCTCATCCCGATTTCCTTAAACGGCCTGCCGGACAGATAAAGCCAGCTGGTTCCGCCCATTTCACTTTCTCCATAAATATAATCGATATACTTGTCAGGATACTTTTCTATTCTTTGCCTGGCAGTCTTGAGAAGTTTTTCTCTGGGACCGAAAGTCAGAGCTTCTTTCGGGCATGATTCAACACATCCCGGAATCAAACCCTTTTCAATTCTGGGATGACACATGGTGCATTTCATAATACGGGGTGTAAGCGGATTGTTGTATTCATATGCCGGAATATTGAAAGGACATGCTATCATGCAATATCGACATCCGACGCAAAGAGATGCATCATAGATCACCGCTCCGGTCTTAACCTTTCTCAATGCCTTCACAAAGCATGCGGAAGCACAGGCAGGCTCAAGGCAGTGGTTACACTGGCTCTTAACAAAGACGGGTTGTCCTTCATTATTTTCAACAAAGCGATTCACAACGGTATAAGCGTCCTGCTGTGTACGGCGTTTTGTATTTAATACACTCAGATCATCAAAAGGAATTTTAGGCAATGGCAGTTCATTGACCTTGTTACAGGCTTGTTCGCACTTTCTGCAACCTATGCAGCGTGTTGTATCGTGAAGAACACCAAAACTGCCGGGATAACCTTTAAATTCTTTATTCGCCGCCGCCTCACTTTTTTTCACCGAAACAGCTGTAGTTCCTGCTGCTGCGCCTAAAAAGCCAAGGAATTGTCTTCGGGATATACCCATGTTCACACCTCTATCTGTGTTATCTGCAATATTAATTACCTTTTTTTTCTTTATGACATTTTGTACAATCCGTAGCTGCCGGCTCCTTTATACCCATAACCTGATGACATGTGATACACTGCCCATGATATGCGCCTTTGAGAGCCGGTCGGCCATCCTGACTGCTGTTTGAAGTTTTACCGTGACACGATGCACACTTTGGTGGTTCAAGTGAAACAGGGCTATTATGGTGGCAGGAAGCACACAGTGTTGTTTTGTCGGCATGAAAATATCCTGCGATTTTATTGTCATTTATTTTTGATTCAAGAGTACGAAACATTTTGCGGTGAGGTAAAGTTACCGCTTCATATTTATCAGTTATTAGACCAATGGTAACTTTTTCAGGGATTTTTTCATCCGGGATTTTTTTAACAAAGCTCATCTTCACGTTTAATTCCCTGCGTGCAATTTCTGCTCGTTTTTCTTTGCTTACAGGAAAAGTGCCCAACATTGTTTTGTCGATACTGTGACATGCTATGCATTTTTCATTTGAAAGCGTTTTCTCAGGCATGGCCGAATGGCAACCCGCGCAGTTTTTCTCAAGCTGAGCTGTCTTGTGGCAGCCAATGCAGCTCTTTTCCGATTTGCTGTTGTGCATCGCCTGCTCCAGCCTCACAAATCCACCATCTTTGCTGCCGGTCTCCGTATGGCAGTCAGCGCATGGTTTCAGGCTTTCATGGTGGCATGATTTGCAATTTTCAGCTTTGCTTTCATGCGCTTTGTGATCGAATGGCACAGGGTTTAATTGCTTGCCTATAGTTTTCTCATCAATTTTTTGCGCTTTCGCCCAGTTGGCCAGAAGGATGGTATCGGGCTGATTTCTTTTCATGCGAGAAATTGATTCAACGGTTTTTATCTTCTTCTGTTCGGCATTATCATGGCAGGCCTTACATTCAACCGGTCCCGCAGCCTTTGCCTGTTCTTTTAATATCTGATGGCAATTTATACATGCGGCATGTGATGCAGTTTGCATCGAAGAAGTATTTTTTGTTTTTACCGATTTGTGGCAATAAAAGCAGCTTTCTTCTTCACCTTTTATATAGACTGTTTTTTTTGTTTTCTTATCAAAATTATGATGGCACGCACTGCAATTAACTTCATCTTTATTTTTTAAGGGCTTTATATCAACTGATGATTCATGACGAAAATGCAGCGATTTATTAAAATCAATCTGCTTCCACGAACTATTGTTTCTTGATTTAAGGTTATGGCAGGAGCGACAATCTCCGGCAAGGGGGCCTGATGGGCGGTTTGCCTTTTTGTTTTCCAAATGGCAGGCAATACAGTTATCATGGTAGATAGCCATATCGTTTTTAGTCGTGCCGTCTTTTATGCGTTTGTATTTGAATACTAACTTGTTGTTTTCTTTAAGATGGCATAGGCTGCAATCCTTTTTCCCCTCAAGTTTTTCCGTATGCTTATCGTGGAGAAACTGAACCGCAGGCATCTGTTCGCCGCCCTTAATAGCAGGGAGATCAATCAAGATTATATCAGGTCTCGCATTTTCGGATTTAACAGCGCTATATCCGCCGGCTATAGAGCAAAAAATTATCAATAGAATAATAGCCGGCATTATGACCTTTTTCGATCTAAACGGTAATCTCTGTGCCATGTTATTTCCTCTGAATTATAAACAAATTATGTCCTGAATTATAAACAAGATATATTCCTAACAATTTCATAGGTTATATTCCTATCAATTTCATAGGAAATGTCAAGATAATTTTTATACCCACTCACAGGGATATATGAGTAACTGAGGTATGTTGGAAAAAGTGTACACCAATGTTAAGGAAAAATCATAAACGGAGGTGTCACAGTGGAAAGAATACCATATGGGAAATACAATAAAGGAAAGATCGTGGAGATCGGGATCAAACCTTGAGTGCGGCCGGGCAAGGTAGCAGTAATCCAGCGGGTGAGACGCCCGCCCCGTAAGGCAGGCCAGCCAACGGGTAGCGAGTTCCTTGGAGGCGCCATGGCAACATGGCGCTTTAAGCGTAGGACAGCGAGCAGATAGGCCGTAAACCGAAAGGCTGAAGGGATTGAGCTCCGAAATTGACGCGAAGGGAAGGACGACACTGTTCAAGGTGTGGAAGGCAAATGAGGTGCAGGGAGTCGGATAGCTTCGTAGTGCCGATGAAGGCGGGTAATGCTGCTGGAGGGAAGGAAGCTACACATGGTAGCGCGGCGGGAGGCAACACTGGCCGTTCATAGCAGCGGGGAACCGGTGGCAACGAGACTACGCCGCCTATCGGAGAAGGCCCAGTGAGGATTCTCCGCGAATTGACCATGTGAGGAGCCGTGTGCGTAAATAGCGCGAGCACGGTTCTGGAGGGGCCGGTGACAACAGTGAAGACAAGGTGCAAACGGCAGGTACGTAGTAGCCGCGTGCGGCAAGGCGTCAATAAAAGACCAGTCGTGAGCGCATTGTCATCATTGAAGGAGCCGGTTTACTCGACATTGTGATTGAGAAGCGCAAACGTACGGCGGTTGGAGAATTCTTCTTTAAACGCTTTTCCTTTTTGGGGTCGGTGGGCGGGAATAGATATATCAATCAGATCAACATCCTTATTTTATTCATAGGGATACCGGGAACTGATGACGGTAATGGTTTCTTTTTCGACTTTATATACGAGCCGGTGTTCTTTGCTGATTCGTCTTGATCAGTAGCCGGATAATTGAAAGCTTAATCTTTCAGGTTTGCCGATGCCATTTTCTGGATCGCGCAGGATGTCTTTTAAAAGCTGTTTGATCCGTTTTGCCAAACGTTTATCCTTATTCAGAAACCATTCAAAATCCTTCCAGGCTTCCTGCGTAAAAAGAATCTTCATAAGTCCTCTATAGAAAACTCAACAAATTTAACTTCTTTTACTTCCTTTAAAGATTTATCAAGATGTGCCCGGTTAGCAGGTGAACTTAACAGATAGGCTGTTTCTTCCATAGCCTGAAAATCATCCAGAGAAACAAGAACCGCCTGTTCTTCAGACTGGCTGCCGACAATGATTGTCGGTTCCGAGTTTTTGCAGACATCCTGAATCAGCTCACGTAGATTTTTTTTGCATTGCTATATGCTATTGCTCTCATAAGTTTACCCCTTTTTATGCTGCATGCTCAGCAAGCTGGGTTTGGGACCGTCCTCTTTTTTTCTCAATATTTTTAAGTTTTTTGAAAGACTCATCTTTATCGTTCCTCCCTGAATTATTATTATTAAAGTAAAATAGCACAATTTAATAAATATAAAAACTTTTTTAGCCTTGATATGATAATATGGCTTGAAATATTAGGCTAATAAGCTTCAATATGGGAATATAGGTGATGTACTAAACTTATTTATCATAACACAGCGGTTGGAGATTTATTTCTTTAACCGCTTTTTTTATCTTGGAGCCACTTTCAAAACGTTTCAGTTTGGTCAAGGTCAAGGCGGGTGAAAATTTTAACCGCAGGAATACATGGAGTATTTCGAGGATTTAAATTTTCGCCCAACGCAGAGATCGGCCAAAATGGGACGTTTTGAAACTGGCTCCTTGGTTCAACTACAGTGATGCAGGTGTCCGCGCTTCTTCTGGGGGGTTTTGGTGGATGCCATTTATATTTAAAGTTATTGCGTATTGACATAAAATAACAAGCCTATACGGCTTTTGTGAAACAGTCAGCCTGGTTTATTGAGTGGTTTTATTTCCCAATAATCCTGCCGATTTTAAAAAATCATTTGCTACCTTAGCGGGACTTTGTCCTTTTCCGTCTACTGCATAATTAAGCTGTTGCATACTAGTGCTATCAATCGTATTATAAAGGAGTTCGAGTGTTTCTTTAAGTTCCGGAAACTTCTGCAATGTTTCAATTCGTATCACAGGAACGGCATTGTAGGGGGGAAAGAAATTCCGGTCATCTTGCAGAGGCATGAGTTTGTAAGCTTATATGCGTCCGTCTGTTGTGAATGCGCAAATTACATCAACTTTTTTGTTGTGTATAGCCTCATACATTAAAGACGGATCAAGATCACGTATGGTTTTAAATGATAGATTGTAGGCTTTTTGTATCCCCGGATATCCGTCCGGCCTTTCAGCAAATTCGGATGTAAAACCTGCATCAAGCTTGTGGGCAAATCCTGCAATATCCGATATCCGTTTCCATTTGTTCTTTTTTGCATCAGCTGCCCGTACAGTAATGGCGTAAGTGTTGTTAAATCCGAAAGGTTTGAGCCACATCAGATCATATTGCTTCATATACTTATCAGACACAAATTGTAATACATCTTCCGGATCTGCTATGACCGGGGCATTGAGTATTGCAGTTAAAGCAGTACCGGTGTATTCGGCATAAAGATCAATTTCTCCGCTTTCCAGTGCTCCATGACATATCATGGTGCCGCCAAGATTAAATCTGCGATCAACAATAATTTCGGTGAGCCATTATCTCGCCGAGTATAATCTGTTCGGTATAATTTTTTGTTCCTATTCTGATTGTTTTATCTTTATTTAGATAAGACGAAGCCTGATTAAAGAAAGGCAAAGAAGCTGTGAATTTGGGCAAAATGCCTGTAAGGATTAAAATAAAAGGCATCGTAAAGACTATGGGCCTGATAATTGCGCTAAAAGATCCATTTTTATCTCTTTTTCTTTCCGGCTTTAAAGCCCACTCTAATCCTCCGATTGAAAAATCCACAATCATTGCCAGAATTGCAGCCGGTATAGCACCAAGAAGGATAAGATTTGTATCGGAAAGAGCAAGGCCGCGATTTATGAATTGGCCAAGACCCCCGGCGCCGATAAAAGCGGAAAGAGTGGCAATTCCAACTCCAACAACCGCTGCTGTTCTGATTCCGGCTACTATAACAGGAACAGCAAGTGGAAACCGAACCAGTTTCAGCACCTGATATGCGGTCATCCCGATACCTTTTGCAGCTTCTGTCAAGTTTGAAGGTACGCCTTCAAGTCCGGTAAGAGTGTTTCTTACAATTGGTAAAAGGGCATAAATAGTTAAAGCAATAAGTGCAGGCGCAGCTCCTATTTTTTTTAATATGGCAAGCAAAAAAACAAGCATGGCAAGACTGGGTATTGTTTGAAGAATACCTATAACACCCATTAACGGAGAACGAAGAATTGCATAACGGAAAATAAATATTCCTAAAGGTACGCCAATTAAGATAGCAAATAAAGTGGACAATCCTGTAAGCATAAGATGCTCGCCGATGCGCAACCACAACTCAGGCATTCGATCAGACACAAAGCTGCAAATAAGTCCGGAACCTGTCATAGTATATCCTTTATATCGGCAAGTTGTCTGGCAGGCTTTGAAAAAAGATCATGAACGAATTTGGTAGCTGGCGAACCAAGTATTTCTCTTTTTCCACCAATCTGTTCCAGGTTTCCCTGGTGCAGAACAGCGATACGGTCTCCAAGCAATAAGGCTTCAAAAATGTCGTGTGTGACAAAAATAATAGTTTTTTTAAGATGTTTTTTTAAATTCAACAACTCGTTTTGTAATGTCTCACGAGTAAGAGCATCAAGGGCCCCAAAGGGCTCGTCCATAAGCAGATAATCAGGATTTGCAGCCAAAGCGCGGGCAACCCCCACTCTTTGCTGTTGTCCTCCGCTAAGTTCTGCGGGAAACCTTTCTGCATATTCTTCGGCAGGCAAACCCACTAGTGCAAGAAGTTCATTTGTCCGATTTTGTCTTTCTTCGGCAGACCAGCCAAGAAAGCGGGGAACCAGATCCACATTTTGTTTGACGGTCATGTGAGGAAAAAGCCCGACACCCTGAAACACATATCCAATGCTACGGCGTAAATTAACAGGGTTCATCCCTTTAATGTCTTTTCCGTTTAACTTGATTATTCCGGAAGATGATTCAATTAAACGGTTAATCATTTTAAGAGTTGTAGTTTTGCCACAGCCGGAAGAGCCCAAAAGAACGAGAGTTTCCCCTTCATCAACATGCAGGGTCAGTTCTCTGACTGCATAGGTGTGGCCACCGTCAAATGTTTTTGAAACGTTTAAAAGTTCAATCATATGAAATAAACTGATTATTATTCGTATGGATACTGCTGGTTGATAATCTCTGAATTTAGAAACAAGACTTTCTTAACACAATAACCCGAATTCAGCAAGAAAAGGGGATGTACGTTCTAATTTGACCATTTTCTCTTCTGAAATATTAAAAGATTGTTTACTTGGGTTTACATACTCTGTATTAACAATACCGGTGCTCTGGAAAATTACAAAATTGATTTTTTACAAAGGAAATATAAATGACCGAGCTTGATACTCTGCCGGATGAATTAATCCTTAATATTCATTCAAAAGACAAGACATCTCCTGAAAACATGACAGTTACTTTAAACGGTCGTGAAATTTCAGAACCGGCTTTTGCATTTAAAGATGAAAAATTTATACAAACGCTTGAGCAGTTGGAAAAAATGATCCGGCTGCCCTTGCCCTGTGATGCCAAGGGAATCATGAGTTCCAAACAAAATGATTTGGAAATGGCTGTTTATGAACACGCTGTTACCATCGGAACCGGCCTTGCCTCCATTCTCGATGATACAGGGCGGCAAACCCTTGCGGATGCGATGAATCGCAACACCATACCATTACTGCGCATCGTAGCTGGCAGCGATTGGGCGGATTCTATCCTGTCTTTGCCCTGGGAGCTTCTATACATAGACGGCCGCTTTCCGGTAAAAGAAGCCCGTCTGGATGTGGTTCGTGAAGTCAATGTTGCTAATGTGCCTGGCTTTGAGCCTCAAACTACAGCCTTCAGAGTGTTATTACATATCGCCGCTCCGGAGGATGACGAGGGGCAAAATTCATTGGCATATGAAGAAGAAGCTTACCGCCTTGTTCTTTCCATGCAGCAAGCCACAAAAGATGCGGTTGCCTTTTCCGATCTTGGCACTGTAAGAGACCTTGTTCGGGCTGTACGGCACATCAACCCTACTGTGGTTCATTTTGCCGGACACGGTAGCCCCGGCACTCTGTTGTTTGAAAATGAAAATGGCGAAATTGCCGAAATCCTTATATCAGATTTTCTAACGGAAATGCGGTCTGCGGCAGTTGACAAACAGCCGGTTTTGCCCCAGGTTATTTATCTGGCATCCTGTTACGGTGCTTCCGGCACGCCAACCTCTACACCAATAGCTCAAGGATATAGGCTAAACAGCGAATTGAGCGCGGTTAAAGGCAAAGGGCCTTCTACTGCAACCACTCTGCAAAGGGAGGGGTGCCCGGCCATTGTGGCCTATTTTGGCCCGGCAGGAGATCAATTGTCCACCCGCGCGGAAACAGCTTTTTATAGCGGATTGGCTTCGGGTAAGCGGCTCACCGAATCTGTGCGAAGCGCCCGCCTCGTTATGGCCGGGGTGCTGGGAGAAAAAGATCATAATTATCGCTACCCGCTCGGATGGGCGCAACTGGCGCTTTACCTGCGGGGTAACGATATCCCGATAACTAAAGGAAAAACTGCGGTAAAAGTTATTGCGGATGATATTTACGCTCTGGGGCAGGAGCTGTATCGAAGCAAATCGCCTGTTCATTCTCTTGATATGCTGCATTCCGGCATAGGCGGTTTTATCGGAAGGCGCAAGGATCTGGCGATGCTCAGGCAAAGCCACGTCAAAGGCCAGCGAATGTTTGTGCTTTATGGCATTAACGGTATAGGCAAAACCGCTCTTGCAGTTAACCTGATCCCTAAACTGAGAATAGATCAGGACAAAATAATAGTACTTGATGCGGCTCGTGCGGTTAAAGCCGCAAATCCGGCTCAGGATCTTTGGGAGCAAATGACAGACCAGCTTCAGGATGGATTCCCCGATATCCTGGCAAGCTTACTTGAAACGCACAAGCGCAATCAGAATTCTGATATATTGCTTGGCGCAATGATTGCTAATGTTAAAGAGCCCTGGCTTATCTATCTGGATAATGCCGAATCGCTTCAGTTAAAACCGGATTCCGAAAACAGCGACTCTGTCGCCTGGGGATCTTCCGAAATTGCAACTTGGTGGCAAATCTTAGCATCGGGTGCTGTTCATGGCGGCTCGCTCACGCTTATTGCTACAACCCGCTATTTGTTAAAAGAACTTGAAAGAAAAAACAGCTTTCAGGTTGGCCTGCTGCGGGCAGATGAAATCGCACGCATGATGCGCTGGTTTCCATACCTGCGGCAAATTCCCTGTTCGCATAAAAAGAAAATTGTAGAATGGCTAAACGGCCATGCACAAACATTGATCTACCTTGAAGGCCTGTTTAAAGAAATTCTTGATCCTCTTAAACCGGAAGATGAGATTTCAGAAGCAAGATGGAAAGCTGCGATTAAAGATGCCATGTACAAAACAGATGCAAAACCGGCTAACGAAGATCTTATGTTATCACACATCTTGAAAAGGCTTGATGATACGGCAAAAGATCAGTTGCGGATCTTAACAGCCTTAAGATGTCCTGCTCCCTTAGATGCGGTAAAAACTTTCGGAGACCAAACCCAAAGGCTTGAAAGTCTGGGTCTGATTAAAAAGTTTTCCGGCAGATTTTACGGAATGCACGATAGTGTGAATAGCTGTGTGAAAACACTTTGTGGCCCTGCCCTGCCCAAAGACCATTTATGTATCGGGCTATGGTACAAAGACACCTTCAAAACTGAAAAGCGTTTGGTTTTTGCAGAAGAAGCACTTTATCATCTGATAAAAGCCAAAAAAGCTGATATAGCAGCTCCTACAGCTGCCGATCTGGCAAGCCATTATTATGCTACTCATCGTTATGCCGAATGCGGGCAGGTGCTGGATTCAGTTATCGCCCTTTGCCCGGCAAGCGATTTAGCGGAAAATCTTTTGACAATAAGAGGCAATCTTCATAATGCTCTTGGCCGGTATGAGCTTTCCACCGCAGATTTTCAGGAAGTAATTGAATCCGCCCGTAAACGCGAGGCATCAGGCATTACCGAGGCTATAGGACTTCACGGTCTTGCAGGCACCCTTTATAACCTGGGCAGATACGAAGAAGCCGTTGAAGCTTATAATAAATCACTATCTATTACAAAGCAGGTTTATAAAACAGAAGCTCATCCTTCATACGCCGCATCAATGCACGGTCTTGCCAGCGTTCTTGATCACCTTGGACGACACAAAGAAGCCGTTGAAGCTTATAATAAATCACTCCTCATCATAAAGCAGGTTTATGAAACAGAAATGCGTCCTGAATACGCCGTATCGATTCACGCTCTTGCAGACGCTCTTGTTCACATGAGCCGATACAAAGAAGCAGCTGAGGCTTATAACAAATCACTTGTTATCATAAAGCAGGTTTATGGAACGGAAGTACACCCTGAATACGTCTCATCTCTTCAAGGTCTTGCCAACACTCTTATCAGCTTAGGTCGACACGAAGAAGCAGTTGAGGCTTATAACAAATCACTTGTTTTAATAAAGCAGATTTATGGAACGGAAGTACATCCTGAATACAGTGCATCGCTTCATGGCCTTGCTGATGCTCTTGATCATATAGGTCGATACGAAGAAGCCGTTGAAGCATTTAATAAATCACTTGTTCTCAAAAAACAGGTATACACAACCGAAGTACGTCCGGAATACGCCGCATCGCTTCATGGTCTTGCAGTTGCTCTTGTTCATCTTGGCCGACACGAAGAAGCCGTTGAGTCTTTTAATAAATCATTAGCTATCACAAGGCAGGTTTACGGGACCGTGACACACCCAGAATATGCATCCTCACTTGCAGGCTTTGCCAACACTCTTGTTCACCTGGGCCGAAATGAAGAAGCCGTTGAAGCTTATAATAAATCACTTAATATCAAAAAAGAAATTTATGGCAGTGATGAACATCCCAGCTCACTTCCCACCCGGACAAACCTGTCAATGACATTGGCAAAGATGGGGCAAATCAATCAGGCGTGCAGAGAAATGGATCAGGCTTTAGCTATTGCCAGAATTATGGGGCATCCTTTTCATACCGGCAACGTCCTGTTTTTATATGCGCAGCTTGAATCTGCCCGCAACACACAAAAAGCTATGGATATGGCCATAGAAGCTGACTTTATGCTAAAGCAGGTATTCGAAGCATCGCACCCCACATTGCAGGGTGTGCAGGCATTGATCTCAAGGTTGAAAGGAGGGCTTAAGCCTGAACCTAAACCCGAACCTGATTCCGAGCATAAAAATCAAAGGTCGCAGGTAACAGCAGATATGCTTAAAGACTGGACGCATGTACTTCTTCACGGTATTTCCTCTGTTTCCAGGGTGGTGTTTGTCCACCTGGCTCAGCGCATGGCATTATCAATTTCCACACAAGGAATTCTTACTCAATTGGCTGTCGTGATGGGCAAACCCGGTCTGGAACTTGAAGACCCTACTGCGCTTGAAATGCCTAAAAATATGCCGTCTGAACAGATTAAGGATTTAAAACCCAGGCTTGCCGGCTTTAAGGCTTTGGTGAAGAGGATAGCTGAAGACATTGAGAATATACTGCAAGATTATACCGAACCAAACGGACGGATTATAATACAAGAAGAGCTTTCACGCCCGGTTCCCGAAGAGCTTCAAAACGTGCTGCTGGACGAAGCTGCGGCAATTATTTTAGCCGGTTCCGATGAATTGCTGCACTCAGAACTTGATCTTGTTCTAAAGGGCTTAAGCATCCTGCTAAAAGACGAAGATGATCCGGCTGCCATTAGACTGCCTTCCACTCTGCTCCAAAGATTGCCGGATCAGCGGGAAAAAATCATTTCCGTGCTGGACCCATTCTGCTCTGAAAAACAAAAAAAGCTCTTATTGGAAATGATGGGCTAAAAAGCTTAAACACATGAGCCACTTTCAAAACGTTTCAGTTTGGTAAAGGTCAAGGCGGATGAAAATTTTAACCGCAGGAATACATGGAGTATTTCGAGGATTAAAATTTTCATCCAACGCAGAGATCGGCCAAAATGGGACGTTTTGAAACTGGCTCCTATTATTTGCTTGAGACTATTTTGATACATAACCAGATTTTTGTAAAAAAAGAAAACCTAATTTGCCTTGTTTATTCTGATATATCATCAAGACATAAATTCGATTCATTCCTGTCCGTATAATTTTCGGCCGATACCCGACAAAGTGGCAATAGTGTTTCTATAACATTACCTTTTGAATATTGGTGCGTATGCGGTTTGCTTACGTACCAATACCCTGCCAATTGAATGAGCTGCAACCGGAACATTATCATCGCAATCATTATATTATGAACTTACTATTCCTTGTTTTTAATGCGAGGTGCTCGCATCAAATCTTTAATAACAATTATATAATTACAGTAATGTAATGCAATATATAAAAAATTACAATATTGTCGTTACTATTCGTATAAAAAAGTAGCTCTTATTACCTTATTAACATCTATTATATGTCATTATATAAATAAGATATAAAAATAAATCCTGTATGAT
>Ga0180732_1001807_pt1 | contig 12408 bp, 4 predicted proteins | sample KR11_01MetaG_FD_148674 | JGI IMG/M metagenome (GOLD analysis project Ga0180732, IMG submission 148674) | Groundwater microbial communities from the Olkiluoto Island deep subsurface site, Finland - KR11_0.1 MetaG | ecosystem: Environmental > Aquatic > Deep subsurface > Groundwater | place...
CCGATGTTGTCCCTGTCGTAAGCCCTGACAAAATCCCCAACCATTAGTCCCGTTGCCTTATCAACGGGAGATTCTTTCATGTCAACCTTTGTGGCAAACGTCCAATAGGTAAAGTTCGGGTGTTCAATTTTTTCGTAACCCTTGAGCTTTGTGTCGGTTACAATTCTCTCTTCGGTATCTTCCCAGTCTGTTTTTCTAAGCTCGTCAATTAATTTCTTGTCTTCAAGCGTTCTGGAAATCTCGTTCTTTAAAAGCTCAAGGTTGTTGGTTGCGCCACTAACAAGCAGCTCAAAACCGCTTGCCTGTCCCTCAAGGATGGTTTCAAACACACGATGCTTTCTGTGGCGTGTCTTTGTGCCAAACTTTCTAAAGGCTTCTGTCGAATGCCCCTTGTCAATCCTCCACGCCCTGCCTACATAGTTTTCAAGAACATTGTGTATTAACCCCTCGTCAAAAGACATTTTTCCGATTTTCCGGTATTCACCATCAATGTGGTCGGCTATTTCTTTTAACTTGGGGTTGTCGTCTATCGTTTGGGCAATGTCGGCAATTTTCTTTTGCTTATCGGTAAGGCTATCGTAATATTCATTGAGGTGTTCAGGATTTCGCTTTAGGTCAAGGTAGATATGAATAGCGGAATCAACGTCACGAACATGGTTGTCTTGGGCTGTGCGCTTTCTGGGGTGCCGAACAAAAGACGGTTTTTTCTTATACCCCAACGCCTTTCTTATATCTTCCTGTAGTTTTCCGGCCTCGACGGTGTGTTGCTGTTCTGCCCAGTCCTTGTTCCCAAACCAATCGTCTTTACCCTTTTCAAACGCTGACGGCTCTTTCGGACGCTCTTCGGTGTGTGTCTGAAACACCGGCATCCCCTCTCTTAAAGACTTGGATTTCATCTCGGGGGTGATGGTGAGATTGTGGGCCTTAATTATATTTCCATCACTATCTTTAAATTCTTTTGCAAAAACATTCTCAAGTTTCTGTTTGGAGGTCATGCTGGTATTTATCTCAACCGTCCCAACCTTCGCATTCCCCCATGCCGCCTTGTTGAAGAACTTGTTGACCTCGGCGGGGAGGATCTTGTCGTAATACCCCTCAAATCCTTCTTTGCGCGGCATGGACACGCCTGAGTCTTCAAGCTGCATCCGTTTCCATAATTTCTCGGCAAGCAGTTTTTCGTCCTGTCCTTCTGTGAGTACCGGTGCTATCAGTGTTTCAAGTTCCTTTTCAGAAGAAACCGTTGAGGACGTTTTCGGGTTCAGCCCCCTTGCCGTTGCCTCAGCTTCCAGGTCTATCCCGGCAGCGTGTCCGCCGGCCTGCGCCTGCGCATCGACAAGGAATGAACCATCTGTTTGCTTCTGCCATTCAATGCGCTCGGTTCCGTACCTATCGGTATGGACGCTACCGGGAGTCCAAGATATTGAATCGTACCCGTTCTCAGCGGCATATCTTATCATCCGTTTAATCGCCAACATGGACCACTGGCCGGTCTTTTTGAAGGGGGCGTCGGGAACTTCGCCAGATTCTAAGCGAACACTAGACAAGACTTTCGACATTTCTTGTTTCAGCCAATTTTCGGCTTCACCAAAATTATCAAATTCAGTATGTTTGTTTTGAAAGTCCGCCCTAAACCCTCTACCGCCATCAGGGAATGGCTTTCCTGATTCTGCCCACCCACTTCCCTTCCAATCCGTTATGGTTCCTTGTAAAGACCTTCCAGGCCCTATGTCTGGACGATTGTATGACCATTGAAAATCGTTGTCCTTGGTTTTTTCAATTTCGGGGATGCCGCCTTTTGTGTACCCTTCCTTCCGTCCCTTCTGGTGCCAATCTGATTGAAGCTCCTCAATAAACAGAATCCTCTCTCCCTTGGGTCCGGTGCGCTCGTTAAATCGGATGTGAGCCAGGACGTTGGGTTCGTCCCAATGGGCGGAGCGATAAGTTTTACTTTCATCAGATATACGTATTTCTGAATCCGGTTCGCCTGTTGTTTTCACTTTTGCTATTCGTTGTTTTGTCGGCAGCGTCAGCAACAACTCTCGATAATTTGACCCGCCGGGGACTTGCCATTTGGAGAATTTGAGTTTTTCAGATTCAGCCCTTTTTAATGCTAACTGATCATATCTTTCGCGCTCCTTGGTTGTCATTTTATCGCGAGTTTCAAATGACCTCATTTTATCGGTCAGATATTCCCAGTCCTTTTTTTCTGCTTTTGAAAACTCAATTCCTTTTATAACCTCCTGCACCTGAATATTGTTGGCAGCCAGGTAGTCCACAACGGCCTGTTTCGTGACGTTCCCGGACTGAAGGGCTCTTATTTCAGCCCGATCGCGGGATATAATATCGTTTGCGTTTCTGGAAATAGATTCAAAATTCGATTCGTCCTCTGCGTTTATTATGATTTGTTCCTGATTCTTTATGTTCTTTTCATGCTCGGCTATCAGCTCGTTTTTATGGCTGTCAAAATCAGTTAAGTATTGAGTCAGCCCCGACCATTCAAGCTCCTCAGATTTGATCATGCCCTTCTTGGCCCATGAATTAACGGTATCAAGGTACGCCTTCCCGGTTCCCTTGCCCGAAAGTTTGTCCTCGATGAAATTGGTCATTTGGGAAAACCACTTGTCGGCCATTTTAGCCGATGAATACGCCGGTTCCCCCGTTACCTCACCCGGAAGCCCTGCCTCAACCGCCGTCCTTGCGTCTCTCAGCCATTGCCTTATGTCATCCCTTTGAGATTTTAAGGATGGAACTATCTCTGCTAACCATCTTTTAATCAGCCGAATCAGCCGCCTAATCGGGCCGGTCGTCGCTTCCTTGGCCGCTTCTCTTGACAGGTATTCCTTTGCGGCGATGGACGCCTGCCGTTCGTTTGACATATCAAGGTTATATTCTTTGGCCACCTTTGATATGGCGGTCTTATGGGTTTCAAGAAGTTTCGATTCAAAGGCTTTATATTCGGGTCCGATAACAGGGTCATTTTCCAGAAGCCTTAGACCGTGTTCCCCAAAAGATTCATGAAATAAAGCGTTCAGGGCGTGTTTCGGGCCACCTAAGTTCTCAGCCACAAGGTAGGCCGTACCCTTATAGAGAACGGCGTCCACGATGGTGTCCGCTTGAATGGCGTCAAGAATTGCCTGGGGTAGCTGGTTCTGTTTTCCGACAACCTCAAACTTGGGTGCGTTTGCCCAGCCCTTAACCCTATGGTTGATTAACTTTTCGAGTTTGGCTTGTTTGTATCTTCCTGTTGATTCGGGGATCTGGCGCTTGGAGAAGATTGCCGTACCCTTGGGGGTTTCTTTGGTTTCAATAGTGGCGAACAGATTATCAAAGGCATCTTTAATCGGGGGGAGTTCGTCAGCCAAAAGGTAGGGGTATCTACCAGGATCACGCGCAAACCCTTCAATCGCTGTTACGTTCGCAAGGTAATCATTATGATAACCCTTCTCTGACATCTTTGCGATTACATAATTTTCAAAAGACCGGGCTGCCCGTTCAATTATTCTTGACCAGTAACCGCCGCTTTTGCCCTTATCGATCAACGACGACCGTTTGCTCATGGGAGAGGCGTTGATTGCGTCAACAAGGTCTTTGAAGGCTTCTGATACTTCCGGTCGGACTTTATCATCAAGCCTTTTCCATTCAGACTCCCTTATCCCCCTTTGCTCTTTCAGTTGATTAAACCGCGAAGCCGATAACTTTTGTCCCTTTTCGTGCTGGTAATACGTTTCCGGCTGGTAGGTGATGTAATTTCCATGAGCGACATTCGTTTTTGTTCCGCGCATTCTATGAAAGTAATGGTCAAGGGCATGAAAAAACTCATGAGCTATTGCACCCGCGCCCCTTGTTTTGGTCAGATTGATAACGATAAAATCAGGTTCATAATGCGCCGAAGCCGAACCGTGACCCCTTGAACCAAGCCCAAGACCAAGCTCTCCATTAAGAGATATGGCTTTTGTCGGAACATCAAGAATGTTTGCAAGGTCAAATAACGCATCAAAGGCGGCATTGAGCATGCCTTGACGCTCTTTAATGTTTTTACCCTGTGATACCCAATTACCAAACTCGACCCCACGGAATCCGAAAGAATCCATAAACATATCAGGGGTTGCGTCTTTGCCTTTTCTATGATCTGCCCCTACTCTTGGCCGGTTGTCTTTTTTGCGGACATCAGTTTCTTTGACGTTTTCGTTCTCTTTGAGTTGTTCCCATGCCAAAACAAGTGCATCGTTGTTATTTGAACGGTACTCCCTGGCTTCCTTCAGGTCGGCAAATGTTTTCAATGGACGGTAAAGAGGGTCGCCAACCTTGTTAATTTGATACTTTCCAAGAGTCCCCCGAACTTCAAATTGCAATTTCTTTTCAGGGGCTTCTCCGGTAAGGCGCTCTTTTATCTGGTCTTCTACCTCAGATATGCTTTTAACTTTGAAGGTCGCTCGTTTGCCGTCAATTTCAACAGACACATAGGGGGATGGGATACGCTCTGTCCCTTTACCATAAGAATAGGCGTCCGGGTGTTCGCCAACGTCCCCGATTCTTTTCCAGTCATTACGTTCAATCTTCTGCAAAACCTTAATCTTTGAAAGCAATCCTGCCAGCCCTGTCTGCTCTGACATTTTTTTAATAAGCTGGTCGCCGCCCATTTCTTCAGCAAACTTCATCAGTTCTTTGACTGACTTAACCTGCTGAACCCATCTGCGGAGCTTATACGATGTTCTCGGCTTGCTTGGGACGGAAGCCCTTATAGCTGTAGCGATTGCCGCTGAATCTTTATCCTCGATTGAATCAATCTGAGATTTCGGCCAGATTTCAGATAGTGGCTTATTTGAAATGTCATCGTCTGTAAGTTCTTTTTGAACAAAACCAGAAAGGTCTTTTCTTGCCCCGCCTAATTTTTCTCCAAAGTCCTCGACTTTGCCGGGTTCATTCTTATTGACCGGTACGGCCTTCGCTTCTTCCTTCTGCTCGGGCTTGGAGGGTTCGGCGGGGGTGGGCTTGATAAGTTCCCGGCTTCGGAGGGCCTTGTTTGTAGTAGTAACCTCATTGCGAAAGGCTTCAGACGGTTTTCCTTTTCCGTCCCATTTTTCTTTAACGAATGAAAGACGGTAGGTTAATTCCCGCGCATCTTTTAAGGTTAGTTCCCTGTCAAGTGCAAAACCTGAAGGGATATGGGTGACGGAATAGTGTTCAGCGCCATGTGCTTTGTGGTAGGCGAAATCACCGATAACATTGGCATCAATTTCTGTTGGTGTGATATCATCTTCAGCGCCGGTTTTTATCTTGATTTTCTGCTTTGTCGCCTTTGCCTTCTTCATTTCCTTGGCGATAAGCGGTTCGCGCTCCTGCATCTGGCGCATTTCTTCAAGATCGGCCTGCTGTTTGCGGTCTTTCTCCTGTTTCTCTTTTTCGGCCTTGGCAGATTTTTCCTTATCGCTTTTAATTTTATCGTCAACAAACCCACGCAGCGTATCGTCAAGTATTTCCAGCTTTTCGATATCGCTTCCAAGACGACCATACCGTTCAACCATAAACCGCATTGCATCTTTTTTAGATGTGGCCTTGCCGACCATCGCAGATTCCCATTCGTTGCCTGAACCTGCCCGACGCATCTGAATTTCAAATTTCATTTGCGGCATTGATGGGTCGCTGAATTTTCCTACTCTAAATTCGTACTCAACATCACCGACTTTATCTTTTGCGATTATCGGTTCACCCATTTTAATATTGGATGATAGCAATGCTTTTGCTGTTCCATAAAGGTTTGGTTCTTTTTTAGAAGGCACCGGCAGGGCAGGCTTCGGTTTCGATTGAGCCGCTTCTGAGGGGGCCGTTGGCCAACTTATTACCTTGGACTCGTCAATCTTGGCGGTCTTACCCATCGCCAACGTGACATATACCTTGCCCTTGTTCCGCTTACCCTTCGCATTCCTGACGGCGTATATGGGGCGCTGCTGGTTGTCTATCCATGCCTTGCCTACAGCCTGAGTGTCAGACTTCACGGGTTCGGTGACTTTCGGCGCTTCGGGGGTAGGCTTTATAGGAATTATATCATAATCCCCATCCGTAAATGCGCCCAATCGTTTATAGATACTCGGAACTTGCGTTTTGTTTACTCTGTTCGGAACATAGCTGATAATTCCCTTTACATTTGCGGGAGCGTTGGCAATAAGTTCCCGGTACATCTGTATTCCAAGACGCTTACCTCTTTCGGCTTTCTCAATTTCTATTTCTGAAATATTAAGGTAGTCGCCAATCTCACCGTTTACCTTTTTAGTTTTTATAGTTGTGTTAAGAGAACCGGATTTTCGATAATATTCACGCCCTTTAACTTCCTGCTTTGTCCACAAAACAACCTTTGAAGCGTTTCCGGGCTTGTCAACGCTTATGCGATTATCGCCTTTTTCAAAAACTATGGCGTTTTCGTTGTCGTCATAAAATAGAGGCTTCTTTGATTCGGGGGTAGCAGGGGCCGCCTTTTCAGACGGCTCCGTTACTGTTTCTGCGCTTGGCAGATCAGCTTTCTTTACAAGCTCCGGATAGTCCTTCAGTACTTCGGGGGGGACGGGCTTGCCGTCGGCTATGGCTTGCTGGATTTCACGTTTGTGAATTAAATTTGACGCATCATCAATTCTTCTAACGACTTCGGCATCTTTTATAAAAACTTCTCCGGCGTCTTGACCCTTTCCTATAATTTTTCCTTTAACAAGATATACGTTTCCTTCATATTGTGTTTGCAAATCAAGATTTGTTAATTTTTTCCGTGGGTCAAGAACGCTTGTCCCTTTGTATGTTTTATTCGTTGGTTCTTCATTTACCCATTTACGAGAGGGGGGAAGTCTATCTTTAGGGTTATATACTTTTGGATCAATTCTTAAAAAGTATCCGTCGGGAACTTCGCCGGCAGAATCAATAGCATCTTTCACTGAGGGATATTTTTCTTCATGGATAAATTCAGATTTCCCCATTTCCCACGGCTCTTTCGCCTTGGGGGTGGGTTCCGCAACGGGTTCAACCGGTAAGGATTCCTTGACAGTTGGCCCCTTAACACGCTGGCTTGTGTCAATCTCTTCCGGCTTTCTACCCGTTTCAATTATATAGTCAGCGTCCCTTGGGTTCATTAGAAAAATGTCGTCGTAATCGTACCCAAGGCCTTTTAGGGATTCAATGTGTTCCGGGGTTATGACTTCTGCAACCTCTTTGCGGCGGCGCTCCGTGAAGCCTTGCTCTTGTACTGGTTGACGTATATCTTCGACGCCTGCTCTTGGCTCTTGTCGTAAAGCTGCTTCCTCACGGACTCCGGTAATTCCTTCCCTGGGTGCTTCCGCTTCCATTGGGACACCTTCAGGCGGTAAAACTTGTCCCTCATTTCCGTATATGCCGCTGGCATCCTCAATACCTCCTGTTTGTGGTTGCGTGGCTTCCTGTGGCGCTGCTGGCGGGATTATAGGTAAACCCTGTACCTGTGTCGTTATCGGTGGCGAAAGCGGTAGGGCGCTTATGGGGGCTGTTGGTTTGGTCGCCCGATTAAATGATTCAACCGCATCGTCAACCGTTGTCGCTGTTGCAATTTTGTTTATCAGTCCACGCTCAACCTCGGCCTTGGATGGTTGTGGCTGGACTACGGGTTGCCTTGCCATCGCCCCAACACCGGCACCACCGCCGCCCGTTAGAAGCGTCATTACGGTAGTCGGGCCTATAACGCTTAACGCTTCGGCCAAGGGTTCGGCTTCCGGTCTTATGGCTGTATATTTTTCAACAGCGGCTTCTCCCGCCTGCTGTCCCACCTCTGTGGATACCTCAACACCCCATGTTTTTAAAAAGTCCTTGATTAGCTTTCCAGCACCACGCTTTACAATCTCGGCCTGATCCAGACCGAACATTTTGCCAAGATATTTGGTTCCAAGATATTCACCGGCAGCTTCGATTCCACCGGTTATATAAGGGGTAAGACCATGCGCTGTTTCGCGCATCTTAATGGCCTCGTCAAGCATACCCTGTTTTTCAAACTCGTCTGCCCTTTGAAGCGCCGTGTCTTTTGTCGATTGTGCTTGTGCCAACCCGAATATTCCAGCGGTTCCGGCACCGGCAACCTTGTTGGCTAATTTAGCGGCAGCATCAGCCTCTTTCATTAAAGCGTTGGCTTTTGACAGGTTGGCCGCTCCCCCAAGTGCTTTTAACGCCCTTGCAGACTTGGTTAGCTTCCCAATTCCCAAAACCACTCTTGCACCAGCTCCGAAAACACCAGCCGGAACAACGGACGGGGCAAGCATTTTAGCCCCCTCGTAAAGCCAACTCTCAAGACCCTTATAGTCTGCTTCGCCGTACCATTCTTTTGCTTTTTTATCAGACCAATCGGCCAAAGCCTTGCCGGGGTTTCCTATGTTTTCAGCAACAACATCGGGTGTAAGAAATTCTAGCGCTCGTCCGGCCTGACCGGGAAGTTCCGTGGTTACACCCTCTATAAGCCCACGCCCAAGAGCTTTTGCGCCACCGGTTACGGTTCCTAACGAAAACGGCTCCTTCGCTTTTTCGGGTGCGTCCGGTTCTAAAAAACCATCAACTATGGCCGATCTGTCGGTTTCGTTATAAGCCTGAAATTCTGGTGTTGGTTCAATGTTTTTTGTGAACCACCCCCGCTTTATAGCCATGCGGTCTTCTGGGGAGTACCCTAAAAACTCAGGACTGTTTTGAATTTGAACCCATCGTTCAAACATGATTGTTTACCATGCACCCGTAGCGCTAGGTTCGTTGTTTACTGTTGGCACTCTTCGGCTGGGATCTTTTCTGGACGCTGACGCCAATATGCTTTTTGCAAGCTCAACCATCTTGTCTTTTGCCATAACCGCAATATCCGCCGCCTTATACCCAGCCCTAACCAAGACCTCTTTTGCGGCCTCAACCTCTTTAGCCAACTCCTGTTCGGATGGGGTGAGTTCGCCATAAGGATTTTCGGCAGCACCAGCGATAATACCCGGCGCTGGTGATTCTGTTGGAACGGCCTGCGGCTGTTGCTTTTTTCTCCCTATTGCCAACAAGCCCTCAAGGTCGGTTGCGGCAGAACTGCTCGTTGACATATTTTCGGCGGCAGGCGGTGTTGCGCCAGCCGGGTTTTCACCAGAACCAACAACCCTTCTCCCAATTACGGGCTCTTCTTTACCGAAACCCAAAATGCCGGGTTTTCCGGGGCTAACAACATAGTCCTCGAAGCGCGGAAGTCCGGCAGTTTCCAGAATCGAATTGGCCTCTTCTGTCGATCCGCCGCCCTCAAGAACCCTGCGGGATTCCGTATAAGCAGCTATCTTTGCCTTCATCATCTGGGCTTCTGTTGATTTTTTATCAACTTGTGACAGCCTGTCTTTCAGGGCGATTTCGTTGTCTGAAATCTTCTTGAGCATTTTGTTCTTTTCGGCTTCTCTCTTTTCGGCAGAAATATTACTCTCAGAAGCTATGCTTTTTTGGGTGTCTGTCTGCTGTCCGACAATTTTTTCTGAAGAATCAAGCTGTAGCCCAAGGCGTTCGAGCGCGGCATTTTTTTCCTCGGTAGACAGGTCTTTCCTTAATCTAATTTCGTTTGCCTGTAATTCTTTTTGGGCGTTTATATCAGACGCTTGCAACCCTTCTGCGTGTTTAAAGCCACGCTCCTGATATAACTTCTGAACTTCCGCCTCTGCTTCCCGTTTTAGTTTTTCGGCCAAGTCTTTACGCTGTTCCTTAGAAATCTCAGAAAAGGCTTTTGTTCCGCCCATAACCCCGCCCAATAATCCTTTAAACAGGTCTACCATTTTGGCCTCCCATTGGCTGGTTTCCAACAGGTCTTTGTGCTGGAATTTGCGGTTGCACCGGTCTTGCCGGGGTGTTCGCCGGTTGCTGTTGTGGCTGTTGTTTTGGTTGGTTTTGCTGCGCCTGCTGTGCAAGTTGCGATACCTGCTCCGGTGTCATCTTGCCGGTCTTAATTGCGTCCTGAATGTATTTTCCAACTGCCGTTCCAACAACCGCCTTAATCTGGTCTTCGTTTATTTTAACGGCAGACGCCCCAATTAGATGCCCAAGGATTTCGTTTGAACCGTGAAGTAAAACCGATAATGGAAACCGGATACCGTTTTCAACTCCCCCCGTTTCTATCTTTTTCACAATCTCAAACAAAGTATTTCCAAGAACATCTATGCTTGATTTGCCCTGCATCTTTTTGGCAACCTGCGACACAACCTTGATCCCCTGTGCTACAAAAATATCGTAATAATCCTGTTCTGGATTACCCTCGCCCTGCGGTTTCTGTGAGTTTTCGGGGGGCTGTTGTGTCTGTTTTTGCGCGTCAGGGTTTACGTTGTTAAGCATTGCTCATTCCTCCCCAGATTATACCGGCTGATGGAATTTTCCACGCCGGTTCTTCTGTAAACGTAGCGATTGACGGAAGCGATGTTTTCAAATCTGTGTTGGTTAGACCTTTAATTTTTAAAGCGTCTATGTTTAGCTGATCCCGTTCCATTTCTGCCTCAAGCTCTTCTTGCTTTGTGCTGCTTTCGTACATACTAGACGCAACCCCGCCCAGCGCGTCTACAATTACCGCCGCTTGGGTTGGGTTTTTATTGGCCCATTTCTCTACACCTGATAATATTCCATCGGAAGGATCTGGCGGTGGTTTCGGTGTTACCGTCTGTGTTACGCCGCCTGCTACTCCCGCGTCGGACGCAGAAGATGTCAAGGCTGCGCCTGCGGCAGCGTCTTCGGCTGCTAAAACAGACTCAACACCAACAGTCTCAACGCCAACTTCGCCTGCCGTTGTCGCCGCTGCTGCCCCTACCCCAAACGCCGAACCCACACCGCTTGTAATTCCACCGATAACGGCACCGCTAATAGCGCCCTTTAGAACGTCACCACCGGTTACAAGGGCTGTGGCGGCTCCCACCACGGCACCTATGGCCGCACCAATATAAATCGCTGTTACTATGGTAGTTACGGTAGCTGCTGTCGCCACCGTTGCTCCCGCCGCTACAAATGCTGCGCCTACTGCTGCTGGAGGCATTTCATTTCTCCTTTCGTTATTCCATAAACATATTGATCGTGAAGGCGATACCGCTTTAAATACGACTTGGTAATTACGCCTTCTTGTTTCATTCCAAGGTTTTTAACGCACATCCTCATTAATCGGTTAAATTCCGGTATAATCGCCACCAGCTTCAGGCACGGCGTTGAAAAGAAAACCGCCCGCCCGGCTAAATCGCAAACCTCTGACCCCCTCCCCCAATATTCAGGATCTACCCCACCGTGAATTTCGTAACAAAAACAATTCATGGGCTTTATCAGAAACGCGCCCGCCATTTTTTCCCCATCAAACACGCCCAAAAACTGTCCGCTTGATTCAAGTTCTCCTGTGTCGTCAACAAGGTAGCTTTTTATTTTGTTCCACACCGGAGATGGGTCTTTTATTGTTTCGACTCTCATTTTCACCAAAACCCCTATCCAGACACCGTATAGTCCGTCAGGCTTTCAGCTAGGGCAGCGGCGGCGGCGGCTTCTTCCTCGGCAGCGGCGGCATCGGCGGCGGCGTCTGCGTCTGTGTATATTGTACTTCCTGACGGAACACCCGTCCACCCCAATTCAACACCGGCTATGGACGCTGCGAGTGCATATCGGTTCTCTGTGTTTGCGTTAAGAACATTAATGGCCGCCTGCCTGTCTGCGTCTGTCGCAAAATACGGGTTTAAAAGTATTTCCATATAATCTTCCATGTAACTATCGGAAATTTCTGTGGCCGTAGCATCAAAATTTATCTGCATTTCCTGGCTCATGCGGTCATACTCAACCTGCATTTTTGCTTCCAACTCAAGCTTGTTCCACGCAATGTCGGCCTCTGTTAGTGCCATTTCTTGTGCAGCTTCCTGAGTAGATAGTTCAGACGTTTGGCTTGCTTCCTGAGCAGATAACATAGACGATATTTCTCCCTGCTTCTCATATAGCCCCGATTGAATCTGTCCGCCCTGTTCCGCCAACCCTCTTGAAGCGTAATATGAAGCGTCCTGCTGTGCGATAGGAAGCGCCGATTCGATAGCCGCTGACGTTCCCGCCGTTGTCGCCATTGAGGTGTTCAAAAGCCCCCGGCTGGCGGCGTCCTCTTTTGCGGCTGTCTCGGCGGCAGTACGATACAAACTATCTTTTGATAGAAGTTTGTCCATTTGACCGGCAACCGTTACATCACTAGTGTTGTTTTCGGTAAACCCAGACCCCTCAGAAGATGGTGTAAAAAAAGCACCGTCCTTTGATATTTTCAGGTTTCCACTATCCCAGTCTTGATTTAAGGGCGTAGTGGCTGTATCTCCGCTTGCCTGCATGTTCGCTTGTAATAGCCCCGCCTTTTCTTCTTCATCGGTTGTTTTTTGGGTTTTAAACAGGTCGTCGGTTGCCATAGGATGT
>Ga0180732_1001808_pt1 | contig 12404 bp, 17 predicted proteins | sample KR11_01MetaG_FD_148674 | JGI IMG/M metagenome (GOLD analysis project Ga0180732, IMG submission 148674) | Groundwater microbial communities from the Olkiluoto Island deep subsurface site, Finland - KR11_0.1 MetaG | ecosystem: Environmental > Aquatic > Deep subsurface > Groundwater | place...
TGTTTTATTGTTGATTTCTTTAATACACGTTTACATGTAGATGGTGTTGTTAATTTAGCTTTTCCAACGTGACATCTTGCTTTGACTTCAACAAAATGACCTTTTTTATGTACTGAAGATGTACATGCTTTTTGTTTTCTGTGCTTTACCATAATCTATTCCTTGAGAATTTTTAATTTCTCTTTCTTTTAGCACATTTTCCATTTCTTAGAACACATCTACATTTAGTTTTGTGATATGTAGTTTTTGAAACTGTTCTTGATTTTTTCTTTCCTGCCATTTCTACTTCCTCCTTCCTTTCACAACTTTTTTGACCAAACATGATTTTTTGGTATGTACTTTCACTTTTCTAATTTTCCCTTTTACTCGGTGATATCCAGTTACTTTACTGCATCCTTTTACTCTATGTTTCATTTATACCTCGTTGATATTTATTTTGTTTATTTCATACGTTTCTTGACACATTTCTTATATTTTGTGCCATGTTTTCCTTTACATGCTTTTACAGCTTTTCCGAGTGCTGTAACTTTCTTTTTGTGACCTTTTGAAGGTTTGGATTTTACATGTCCAACCCCTCTATCTGGGAGTGTACAACATTGCATTTGTTTTCACGTTCCTTTATTTTGGTTTGGTTTATTTATCTCTGCATCTTTCATAAAACAACAAAAATTAAATGTTTATTGATGAATATTATTTATGACCTTTAACTTTGCATTTTGTTCTTGCTTTTTCTATAACATTTCCTTTTGCAAGTTCTTTTCTTACACATTGTGCTTTTCTAAGACCTTTTGATAATTGTACCATTTATATTCCTTCTTTAATAGAACATTTTGTTATTCTTTTATAAACATTATTTGTATTTATTTTTTAGTCGGGCAACTTTTTAGCATTCCTGCCTTAATCATACCTTTCATAATTGCTTCTATATCAGATTGTGACATTCTACTTCCTATTTTTTTTTCTGTATTTGATATAATTTCAGCAAATTCACTTCTTGTAATTTTACACTGTTTCTTAGTTTTAACCATTTATACCATTTCCTTTATGCTTTAAGATTTCTAATGTGATAACTTTCCCATTCTTCTTTTGGATGTAATACCATGTAAAGTTCTTTTTCTTTACAAACCATTTTACCACCACGTTTTAGTTTGTCACCGAAGTTACATCCAGCATAAACCAAATGTTCGTTGACTTCGTATGATTTTAAATCCGCTCCTTCTGGATCTTCCCACAAAACAGCAACATATTCTTTTCCATCTTTTTCAGTATATTCAAGTTTAGGAATAGTAAATTTTTCATTATCTAATTCATCGTCAGGCATACTCCAATAAATTGTCTCATCTCCATCTTTGTCTGTAATAGTAAGTACAACTGGATACAAGCATGGACATGTAATATTAAACACCTTCTATTAAATTTACAAGTAATTAACAATCAATTACTATTATTTGAGTTAAAAGCGGTCTATTATAATAGTTTATTAATTAACTAAAGGATTTAAGCCTTTATAAACACCATTAATATTTAACATCTTTATACATTATATTTATATTTATAAAGTTATAAATATATTTGAAAAAATTAATGTGTAAATATTCTATTCTTTGAGTTTATATTTAAAAGCAATATTTAATTGTTGTTTATTACAACCGATTTTTTTTGCAATTTCTGTTTTATGAATACCATTATTAAACATATTTTGAATTTCTTTAATTTGTTCTTCATTAAAAATTAGACGTTCACATTTTCCATTATTACCATATCTTCCTTTACTAACAGCATCTTTTGCATTATCACTATAAGTTCCAACAAACAAATGATTAGGATTTATACATGACGAATTGTCACATTTATGACATATAATCATGTCTTTTGGAATATATCTGTTCTTTATAATGTATGATATTCTGTGAGCAATTCCTTTATTATTATTGAATCTTAATGATCCATACTTGTGGTTTGTACTTTTATTCCATTCCCAACATTCGTTTAAGTCACACAAAATATTTGAGTCATATGATCTACTTACTTTATTTTCTATGTATGATGTAAGTGCATTTATGTTTATTTTGTCATTAATGATATATTTATCTTCTTTTAGAACTTCAATTTTTTCATATTTATAATTTTTCTTTTGATTAACATATTCTAAATCATTATTATTAAATAGTGGTTTAGTTGGTGTAATGTTATAATTTATAAAATTTAGAACTGCTATCTTAAATCCTTCTTTTAGTAAAATGTCTTTATTTTTACATACATGTAATAAATCATCCCAAGTTTGTTTTCCAACTTTTAATTGTATATATGACTCTTTTCCAACAATTTTTATTAAAGTTTTGTCATATCTCAATAAACCAGTTTTACCAACTGTTTTTATCCATCTATTAATAATCACATCTGTAAATCGATTTTCATCTATTATATTTGAAGAGACCATTTGTAAAGTGTTTAAGATATATTTTGTTTCTTTATCTACATATATTCTTTGAAGTGTTATTGGATTATTATCTTCTAAAAATATCATTCCATGATCACAATATTTATATACAGATTCATTATTTTTTTTGTAATCTGGATTATGTTCCAAATTTAGTATTTTGCATATTTTTTCATGATCATGTTTGAAATGTAGTAGAATAAGAGTTTGTATAATTTCTTCTAAATCAACATTTTTACATTGTGTATTTTTTATGAAATACATTTAATATCCTTGAGTATTGTGAATTTATATATCATTTGTAACACATTTATTATTCCTTAATGATTTTTAACTAATTCTTTTATTAATTTGTCCCATTTTAGAACAATTTGATTCCATGTATGTGGTTTAACAAATTCAAGACAGTTTTCTGAAAATTTTTCTCTAAGTTTTTTATTTGTGTACATTTCTTTCATTTTTGTAGAAAGATCGCTTGTATCAACTAATTGACGTGTTATTTCTGAATTAATTCTATCAGTATCTCCAATTTTTGCAAGTAATCCTCTTTGGTTAGTTGTTTTTATTATTTCTTGATTTTTTCCTATTAGTTCTGTCATTGAAGTACAATCTGTTGCAATCTGAGGTTTTCCACATGCCATACTTTCTAAGATTGGTAAACAATTATGTAAAGAAATAGAGCTTACATAAGAATTATCTTCTTCAATTTCTAAGTTATAAACATCTCCTTGATATAATGTAACATTTATTTTGTCAATAGAAAGATATATTAAATTTTTGCTTTTTATATAAGTTGATATATTTTTGACAACATTCCTAAATTGATGTTTTTCATTAATTATTCTTTCAAATATATCAACATTATCACTTGATATACTTATAATATATGATAATGACCAATTTGTATTTAGTTTATTGTTGCGATCACTTATTCTAATTGATGACATTATTCCAAATTTTGTTAATATATAAACTAATTGATGTGCTAAAGTTTCAGATGTAGTTTTGATTGAATATTCATGAGTTCCAATCGTGCCTTTTCCACCATCACCTCTCCAAATACCTTTTATTAATTCCTTTAGTTTATCTAATGGTAAATTTAAGAATTCTGGAGGGATTCTTACTATATTAGATTTTCTACCTTTTCCTTTCTTTGTTTCATATTCTTTTGGACAAAACATGTTTTGAAACATGCTGGACAGAATTTTGTTTGAATATCTTAGTATATGAACATTTATGTATACATCATTAACAGTTTTGTCAACTACGTGTTCAGTTTCTAAGTTGAATATATCTTTCATTAACTTTTCTACATCATTTATATATTCATTTTCGTTTATATTAAATGTAAATGCAACTTGTCTATCATCATTTATGTCACCTTCAGCAATAAAATATCCAAAAAGTCTCATTAAATCTTTTGTAAATTCAATTTCTGCTGGAATTTGAGCATATTTTTTTGCATATGAACTATTCATTGATATTATTTTCTTTGTGTTATTTTTTAAACTTTCTTTAATGTCATCATCTAAATAGTCAAATAAACTTTTGTTTCTTTCATCATAACCAGTTATATTTAAAAAATCATCTATATAATTTCTTATTTTTATTACATCTATATCAGTTTCATTTTCTTGTGATACAGGATAAGTTACATAATCTCCTTCCTTTAAATTTTTTGCATTTATCCAATTAAGTTCATATTTTTTCCATGGTTCATTGTCATCAGAAATTTGACAATGTTTATATCGTTTTCCATTCGAACCATTGTAGTAACATCTTAATTCTGGTTTGCATATCTTTTTTCCATTTAAATTATATCTTTTTTCATTACTTTTACATAATTCTGTTTTTATTCCAAGCACAGGATGATCAGGTGTTACTGTTATAGGAATCCTTACTTTATCTGGAATTATTTCTATCATATCACCATTATATTCTCTTTTTAATATTTGAGATACCCTCATAAATCGTCCTTTATGTGTTAATACTTTATCACCAACTTTTATATCTTTTATCTTTTGAACTCCTCTATGTAAAGTTAGAATTGGTGAATTTGGTAATATACAAAATCCTTCACTTGATGAAGCTGTTACTCCAACATCTGATAAATTATATAATCGACAAAGAGCATCTTCTGACCATCCAGATGAACGATGTGTTCCATATGAAAATGATACATTTTCTTGTATTCCAAGATTATTTATTAATGTAAGAAGATTAATTCCTGTATTAGATTGTGGTTGAGTATGTAAATGAAGATGCAATTTATCTTTCATTTGTTGAGAATCTAATAATAATGAAAATGCAATTAATAATCTATCTATTTTTTTTCTTAATTTGTGATTTTGTCCAACAAAAAGATAAACAAACTTATTAGTAAATTCTTCTTTTAATCTATAAATCGGTAAATCATTTAATTCTGTCCATTTACCATTTTTATATTTACACACAATAATTAATTCATCTTTGAATTTAGGACAAAAAATCTGTTCTGCTGTTGGAATAGTACAATTATAACAATCACATAACCTTCTTGGATCAAGTGATTCTTTTCCAACTTCAGTTGAATAAAAGCAATATCTACGAATAAGTTCAGATTTGTCTAAAGGTTTAAATATTTTTTCATTATAACCATGATAAATGAATCCAGCAGATTGAACGTCATGTCTTACCATTTCATTAAATCCATAAGAACATTGAGCAATTATTTTTCCACCTTTCATTAAAATTGTGTTTAAATCTTGAATTATTATATGAGGAATTCCAGTGTCTTCTATTGGAGAATAGCAATTATGAACAACAAATGGAGCAACATATGAATTATCATCTTCAATTTCAATATTATATACAAAGCCATTGTATTTTATTATATCAATATTTTTTATTGGAATATAAAAATTTTTTTCCCCTCGTATATATTTATTTACCTGTCTAAAAGATTCTCTGTTTATAAAAGATTCATCTATTATAGATTCAAATATTTTTATATCTTGACCACTTATAGCAATGTCATAAGAATCTTCCCATTTTTCATTTTTTATTGTGTTATATTTAATTTCAATTGAACACATTATATTAAATTTTGACATTATGTACATTAGTTGATGTGCGAGAGTAAGAGATGTTGTTGAAATGGAATAATCTTGTGAAAGATTAGATTCTTTTTTGTTATTGTTATAAAAACTACCATCACCTCTCCAAATTCCTTTTATTAATTCTTTTAGTTTGTCTAATGGCAAATTTAAAAATTCTGAAGGAATTCTTACTATATTAGATTTTTTTCCTCTTCCTTTTTTAATTTCATATTTTTTAGGAGCAAATAAATTCATAAATAAACTTGTAATTATCTTTCCTGAATATTTTATATTATATCCATTTGAATTATTATCTTTTGCTTCATATGGATTGTCTAATCTAAATATATTTTTCATTAAATATTTTACATCATTTATATATTGTTCTTCATTTATGTTAAAAGCAAAATATGTTTGATATGATTGTTTAATGTCATCATAAATTATTCCTCCTTCTGCTATAAAATAACCACATAATCTCATAAAATCTTTATTTAGTTCTATTTCTAAAGGAATCTCTGTTGAATTATATGAATTTATTGGTTTTATTGTTTTTTTGAAACAATCTAAATTTTTATTTAATTCATCATCACTAAAATAATCAATTAATGATTTTTGATTGTTATCATATGTTGTTAAAAAGTCGTCAATGTAATCTGAAATCTTTATTTTATCTATGTTTAATTCTTTTTCTTGTGATTTTGGATATACAACTAAATCTCCTACACATAAATTTTTAGCATCAATCCATTGCAAAAAGTATTTTCTCCAAGGTTCTTCATTTTCTACATATTTACATCTTTTATATCCATTTTTTGTATAACATTTTGCACCAGGTCTACATCTGTCTATTCCTGTTGTTCCTATACATGGTAATGTTTTTATTGCTAATACTTTATGTTCAGGAGTTAGAATCATAGGAATTTTTAATTTATGAGAAATTATTTTTATCATGTCACCTTGATATTCACGTTCAAATGTTTCATTAACTCGCATAAATCTACCATTATGTGTTAAAACCTTATCTCCAATTTTAATATTTTTTATTTCTTGAACTCCTCTATTTAATGTTAATATAGGTGAATTTGGAAGTAAGCATAATGTTCGTGGGAAAACTTTTGCTAATTTACATATGTCATTATAAAATTCACCAACATATATTACAACATCTGGATCAACACTCATTAAATTTTCTATAAATTGACTTTCTTCATCTGTAAATGACATTATAGGATAAATTTTAATTCCATAAGTGTATTCTGGAACAATTGATGTTTGCATTCCAGACATTGTAACATCATAACCTAATTTCTTTAGCTCTTGCATCAAATTTTTTGTGACATTAGCAAAGCCAGAATTGGTTTTTAGACTGTTCGATAAAAAATGTATTTTCATGTTATTATCATCCTATCCAACATTAACATCTGAATTAATTTTAGGTTGTCTTGGTTTTTTTCTAAGTTCTAATCCATCATATTCAAGCTGAGCAAACATTTTCATGTCATTTTCACTTGGTCTATTGTTTATTATAATAACATCAGAAAATGGAATATCATGCCACATTCTTCCACCTGTATCAATAAATTTATAGGTTATCATATGAGTTTCATCGTCTTTGCAAAGAACTATATTCGTTACATCAATTTCTTGTAAAGTTGTTAAAAATCTCAATATTATTGAAAATCTTGGTAGTGAAGTTTCTGGTTCGGTCATAGTTTAATATCTCCATCAACTTTTCTTGCAAACTTTAATGGACTTGATTTTACATTCCTTGCTGCTTTTGTGATGTCATGAAGCATTTTTATTTGTTCTTCTTCTTCATATTTGTTTACAATGTGAGGATGTTCAGTTAAGTGTTGTGCTAAAAATATTCTTAGTTGTTCATCTGTTAGTAATGACATCCTTCTTATATAATTTACTTGACTGTCAATTAGTTTTTGTATTTTTGGGTCAAGTGTATCTAATGTCATGGTTATTTCTCCTATGAATTTTTTATGTTATCTTCTATTTTTTCTATTTCAACATTTATAGACGATTTCATTTCATCTTTATTTATATTTTTACTTTTTATATATTCAAACATTGTAAGTGCAAATTTACTTGATATGTCATTAAATCTTTGTTTATTATATTCATCTATATCTTTTAGAATTATTTTATCTAAAAAGTATATCTCTAATTTTCCCATTTTTTCTGATATAATTTCATATTCATCAAGTTTTTGAGATTCATTTATCATTATATTTCTCCTCAAAAATGTCCCTTTTTATGAACATATGTATTAATATCTCCAATATGATGTTGTAATTGATGTTCTAATAATTCAACTTTTTGTGTTAGTAGTTCAACTTTACTTTCCAAAGTCTTAATTTCTTCAATCGAATTCATTATTCTACCTTTACTATTTTATATCCTTTCTTTTTAAGTTCAATCAATTTTCCTAATGAAAATCCTGTTTTTGATCTAATTTTTTTCATTTCTTCTAACTCTTCTTTTTCTTTTTGTATTTCATTACATGTAATTTTTTTATTCATATTTTATGTTATAACTCCTATTTGTTGTGTATGTCATTTAAAAATTCTATAAGTTCATCTCTTGCTTGTTCAATATCTAATTTGGTCATTTCTTCTGTTTCTATTACGACATTTCCTTTTAAATTTTTTCCAATCATTTGATATTGACTTAAATCTCTTGTAAGAATTTTCAAACCAAATTCTTCTGGATTATTCCATGCATCACTTCCAGGAAATGGTGTAAATACACTAACATTCCAAAAATCTGGAGGACATTGCTTTAGAATATTTTTTGTTTCTTCAACTGTTTTCCATGTTTCTCCAGGACTTCCGATTATTATTCCAACTTTTAGTTGCATAAACTTTTTTATTATCTTCATTGCTTTTAGATTTTGTTCTACAGTTATACCTTTTCTAATTGTATCTAATATTTTTTGACTACCACTTTCCATTCCAATAATAATTTCTTTACATCCACTATCTTTCATAGTTGAAATTAAATATTCATCAACTGTGTCTGCACGAGTTAAACATCTCCACATTATATTTAATTTCTTAAATTCTTCACACATTTTTAAGATTCTTGGACGATTTATACAGAATGTATCATCATGAAAATTAAATCCTCTGTAACCTAAAGTATTAATAACATGTTTAATTTCTGTAATAACATTTTCAACACTTCTATGACGAACACGTCTTCCAAATACACAATGACTACTACAGAAAATACATCTTCCTGGACATCCTCTTCCTGTTATAATTGAAACTGCAGGAGTTAATAATTCTTCACCTGCCATAATTCCACGTTTATATCTTGTCCATGTAATTAAATGTCTTGCTGGAAAAAGAATTTCATCTATATTTTTTATAGACTCTCCTTTTATTATTTTGTGGTTATCTAACATATTTGGATTTTTTAGTATTTTTTCTAATGCTATTTCACCTTCTCCTATTACAACAGCATCAAATTTAGAATTATAAAAATCATTTGGACAAGCAGAAATATGAGAACCTCCACATATTTTCCATTTATCTGGAAATTCTTTTGCTAATCGTTCGCTTAATTTTAATGTAGTTATCCATTGAGGAGATGATGAAGTAACAGCATATATATCAGCATATGGAAGTTTATCTTCAAGAGTTTCCATATGGATAATTTCTGCTTTCCACCTTTGATTTTCTGCAACTGCAGCAAGATACATTAAAGGAAAAGGTGGATCAAGTTGATCTTTAAGAAATCCAATTGGAGGTTCTATAAAACAAATTTTTTGTGTCATACTTAAATTTCCTGAGGATGTTCACAGTTCATCCATAAAGATTTATGGAATTCATCATTATTATTCTTTCTCCACCATGATATATATTTTCTTAATCCTTCTTCCATAGAAACCTTTGGTTCATATCCATAAAATTTAGCTAATCGATTATCTGCTTCTAATTTAAACACATCATGTTTTCTTTTTTCAGCGAATATTATTTTATCTTGAATATTTTCAATTTCATATATTTTCATTAATGTCATAGCTAATTCATTTATTGATACGGATCTTCCACTTCCAATATTTACAATTTCACCATTTTCAAGCTTAGAAAGTAAAAGTATTCCTTCTGCTGTATCAGATACATAATTAAAATCACGAAGTTGTTTTCCTGTCCATTCAATTGTTAAAGGTTCACCTTTTTCTAATTGACGAATAAATGCAGTTATAACTGCAGAATAATGATCATTCCTGTGATTTGGACCATATGTATTAAAGGGTCTTATTATAACAGCTGGAAGATTGTAATATTCATTAAATAATTTAACATATTTTTCTCCGATCAGTTTGGTAAGTCCATAAATAGATTGAGGTTCTAATGGATGACTTTCTGACATTGGAACAATTTTACATGTGCCATAAACTTCACTTGAACTTACATATACCATTTTTACATTAGATTCATGTGCAGCGAGACATATATTAAAAGTTCCACCAGAATTTACTTCATGTGCTAAAACAGGATTTTCATTACATCTAACTAAACATTCAATTGCTAAATGATATACAATGTCATTTTTAGATATTAAGGTTCGCATTAAATTTAGATTACATATATTTCCTGTTACAATTTTAAGTTTATCATAATTTTTTCTTCCAATAAAATCATATGATAGATTTTCTAATTTTCCAACTGAAAAATTGTCAACAACTGTGACATCATCACCTTTATCTAATAATTTTTTTACTAAATTACTTCCAATAAATCCTGCTCCACCGGTTACTAATGCTTTCATATTTACCTCATTTATTTTTATAGTACCATTCTTTTAGTTCATATAATTGCTCTAACAAAGACTTTCTTATTAATGTTGGCATCATACTTCTGTCTACACTTTTAGATGATTTAACGTCTTTTATTGTGATATTTTTATTCCAAATATGAGAAATCATGTGCAAAATATTTGCTTTTGTATATATTTCTTTTGTTCCAGGCTGAATTAAATTGTCAATGTCGCATTTTTCTTTATTTTTGATTTTTGACAATAATTCATCTACACACTTTGCCCATTCTAATGTTGTAATTCCATTCCATTTATGATCAATATAACCATTTATAGTTTCTGAATTATTTTGGGATAAAAACCATTCTAATAAGCCAAAATTAGTATTATTTCTCTCTGGTCCAATAAATGAACATCTTATTATATATGTGTTTGGATATTTTAATATAATTTCGCATAGAGCTTTACTTATTCCATACATGTCTATTGGACTTGGTAAATCATTAATCCTATAATTTCCAGTTTCACCAGAAAATACACAATCTGTATTTGGATGAATTATTTGAATATTTGGAAATCTTAATCTAAGATGTAATGGAAATATAGAATTTGAAATCAAAAGATCTGTTGGATTATCACTTTTTTGTTTAATCAATCCAATGCAATTTATTATAACATCAGGATTCAATGTTTTAATTTCACTAAAAAATTTGTCTGAATTTGGTAAATTATATTTTTCAGTGTTTTTATTTAGTGTTAGAACATCATATTTGGTTTCTAAAAAGTATTTTTTACATACATGTCCTAACATTCCATTATGACCAAGTATAAGAATTTTCATGATTATGCTAAATTTTCCTCAATAATAACTTTATCCATTAATTCACTTAATTCAGAGTAATTAACTATTTGATTAGTGTTAAGTGATGTGTATTCTATATATTTATTTTCGATAGTTTTGCTATCTATTATACTTTCATTTATACCATTTTCAATTACATAATAATCTTTCATTTCTTTTGCAAATAACATTTCATATTCACTAATTAATGTTTCATGTAATTTTTCTCCTGCTCTAATTCCTATTGTTTTAATATTAGAATTATTATTGATATTTCCATATTTCTCTATCATACATTTAGCTAAGAAATCCATTCTACATGCAGAAGCTTTTTTAACAAATATTTCACCACCAATACTGTTTTTAATGGCATATATTACTAAATCTACTGCATCATCCAATGTCATCATAAATCTTGTCATTTCAGGCACTGTAATAGTAACACAGTCATTTTTCTGTATTTGATCTCGGAATAATGGAATAACTGAACCTCTTGAACCCATAACATTTCCATATCTTACACAAGAAAAAATTGTTCCTCTATTTTTATATCTTCTTCCATAATTACAAACAATCTTTTCCATTAATGCTTTACTCATTCCCATAGCATTTATTGGTTTAACTGCTTTATCTGTACTTAGACTAATAACACATTTAACATTATTTTCAACAGCTGCCTTGCATACATTAGCAGTTCCAATAGTATTAGTTTTTAGAGCTTCTTCTGGAAACAATTCACATGATGGAACTTGTTTTAATGCAGCAGCACTAAATACTATATCAATTCCATACATTGAATCTTTTACACTATCCAAATCTCTTACATCTCCAATTACATAATTAAAATCTGGATATATTTTTTTCATATCATGCTGTTTCTTTTCATCTCTGCTAAATATTGTCACGCTTGCAGGATTATAATTAGACATTCTTATAGCAACTCTATTTCCAAAAGAACCAGTTCCACCTGTTATAAGAATGTTTGAATTTTCAATGTTTGTCATGAATATACCAATTTTAATTTTTAATTACTAATTTTAATTTTTCTTTTGGTTCTTAAAGAATTCTATTGTGTTTTTTAGTCCTTCTTCCATACTTATTTTTGGTGACCAATCCAAGTATGATTTGATTTTACTAATGTCTGCTTGAACATGTTTCAAAAACTTTGGATGACTTTTATTGTAGAATGAAGAAGATTTATTATTTGTTAATTTATTTATTTTTATAGCAAGTTCATTCATTGAAATTGATTTACCACTTCCAACAT
>Ga0180732_1001809_pt1 | contig 12399 bp, 11 predicted proteins | sample KR11_01MetaG_FD_148674 | JGI IMG/M metagenome (GOLD analysis project Ga0180732, IMG submission 148674) | Groundwater microbial communities from the Olkiluoto Island deep subsurface site, Finland - KR11_0.1 MetaG | ecosystem: Environmental > Aquatic > Deep subsurface > Groundwater | place...
CTGCTTTGAATAAAATTGATTTATTAGAGGATAAGGCGTGGCTTGCGAAATTAAAAACAGATTTTCCTAATTCTGTAACTATTTCTGCGCAATTCATACAGAACCTAGATTCTTTACTAGAAAAAATCCAGGAGAATTTCGCTAGCAGGATGACACACCTTGAGCTTTTGATTCCTCATTCCCGCATGGATTTAGTAGATTTATGCTATCGCGAAGGTAAGGTGGAAGAGATAAAATATCTTCAGAAAGGCATAGAAATCAGGCTAATCCTACCAAGAATCCTTTCTCAGAAACTATTACATGGAAATGGGATAGAGATTCAATGATTCTTCGGCACATTGCCTCAGAATCACAGCAAGTGTTCATTAATGAAACCTTGCTGTGAGAATATCTAACAAATTTTATTAAATTTTCTTGACAAATCTATTATTGTATGTTATATTCTATTCCAGAATAGAAGAGGAGTTGACTATGCCTTTGTTTGATATTTATATTAGTCCGGATGAACCAGTTTATGTTATCAGCGTAGTCAGCAAATTGGTAGATTTACCTGTATGGACTTTACGTCAGCTAGATAAAGCCGGCGTGGTCCATCCTAAAAGGATAGGCAAAAAGAGCCGGCTTTATTCATTAAAAGATATAAAAAAGTTAGAGTATGTGCATTATTTAATGGAAGAAAAGCATGTGAATATGAGGGGAATAAAAATAATCCTGGAAATGGAAGTCGCGGAATAACCCATTCGACTCGGCCAGCTAAGCTGGTCTCGCTCAGGGTTATGCTGAGCGAAGTCGAAGTATATTTTTTTTGCGGTTTTATTAGCAGTCTTATAATAGGAGTGCTAACGAATTGTCAGGAGAAAGAGAAGATGGGGGAAAATGGGGTCAGAATTATTTTTTCTTATAAATAGGAAAATGAAAAAAATAATTCTGACCCCATTTTCCTAGATAAGCGCTTGACTAAGCGGGAAATTATGTTAAAATTAAACTTTACCCCGTTAGAAAAAGCATTATAAGAGAAGGGTAAGTATTTTGACGGGGCTTAGCATTCTTAAGATAAGAGTGCTAAAGGGTACTGGTGCGAAGAATCCCGAATGTAGCGTTTCTTTGAAGTGCAGCTTCGGGATGCCGAAGTAACACTTCTTGAGTTACTACATTCGGCATAAGGAGCACCGTTTAGTACTCACCGGCCTCAAGACGGTGAGGCTTTAGCCGGTAAACGGTGGTAACATGGTAAGAACAGTTAATTACGAATCCAGAAGAAGGGCAATTCTTGCTGCCACAATAAATAAATATATTCAAGATGCAACGCCCGTGGCCTCAGAAGATATTGCCCAGGATTTTTCCTTGAGCCCCGCTACCGTAAGAAATATATTAGCTGAATTAGAAGAAGCTGACTATCTTAGGCATCCCTATACGTCTGGCGGTAGGATTCCCACAAACAAAGGATATCGCTACTATGTAGATTTCCTGCTATCACAAATGGAACTCCTGGAAGAAGAGAAGGAAAGCATTGCTAGAGAATATAAGAGGAAAATTAATCGCTTAGAGGATATCTTAGATAAAACATCGGAAATTATATCTACCATTACGCATTATACGGGGATAACTTCATTCCCGCAGTGGCAGGATAAATTCTTTTATAATGGCATAAGCCTTATTTTAAACCAACCGGAATTTCAAGATTACCAGAAAATACGCCTTTTATTTAAGGTTATTGAAGATAAACAATATTTACTTAATATTATCAATAGGGATTTTACTGATAAAGTAAAAGTATATATCGGAGAGGAATTAGGTTGTCCTGAGATGGAAGGTTGCTCCTTGGTGGTCTCGACCTATCGCCTGAAAGATAAGACTTTGGGCCGGCTTGCAGTTTTAGGCCCGATGCGCATGGAATATATGCATGCTATTCCCGCGTTAGAATATATATCGGATGCATTAACTGAGGTAATGAATAATATTGAGTGAGGCTTAGGGCTATGCAGAACCATAAACATAACCAAGAAGAAAATAAAAAACATCCGGAGAACGAAATAAAAGAAGAGAAGGATGTCTCCTTAAAAGAATCCGAATATTTGCAATTAAAAGAGGAGGCGGATAAGTCTAAAGAATATTGGGATAGGTTACTTAGGGTTCAGGCGGACTTTGACAATACGCGAAAGCGCCTGGAAAGGGAAAAGCAGGATTTTGTGAAATTTGCCAATGAGGGCATTATATTAGAACTATTGAATGTGTTAGATGATTTAGAGCGCACTGTGGACCTGGCTCAGTCCAAACATCAGGACTTATCTGCATTTTTAAAAGGCGTAGAAATGATACTTGCTCATCTGTATGAAATGTTGAAAGAATACGGAGTCAAGCCTATTGATGCACAAGGGAAACTATTCGACCCCAATTATCATGAAGCGCTGATGCAGGCGGAGAATAAAGATGTGCCGGAACACACAATTCTGGAGGAGTTACAAAAAGGTTATTTATTAAATGACCGTATTATTAGAACTGCAAAAGTAAAAGTTTCTAAAAAATAAATGAAGCCCAAACTTACGTTCCGTAAGTTTGCCGGCTGAATTTATCCTTGACATTTTAGTTATAAATATAATCGCTCCAAAATGTCAAGGATCTAATTCGCAGACGCTGTAGATTAATTAACAAAGCAGCTACAATTTACGTCATTACATTCCGTAAATTGTCTGCTCATTAGAGGAGGTTAATCATGGCAAAAGTTATCGGTATAGATTTAGGTACTTCTAATTCAGCAGCAGCAGTAATGGAAGGCGGAAGGCCCGTAATAATTCCTTCTGCTGAAGGCGCAGGTGTGGCTTCGGGCAAGGCATTTCCTTCTTATGTTGCCTTTACCAAAGACGGCCAGCGCTTGATCGGTGAGCCGGCAAGGCGTCAGGCAGCCATTAATCCCGAAGGGACAATTCAGGCAGCCAAGCGCAAGATGGGCACAGATTTTAAATTTAAGGTTTTTGGCAAAGAATATACGCCGCAGCAGATTTCTGCTTTTATCCTGCAGAAGATAAAACAGGATGCAGAAGCCTATTTTGGCGATAAGGTTGAAGAAGCAGTAATTACCTGTCCTGCGTATTTTGATGATAACCAAAGGACAGCCACGAAAGATGCAGGAGAAATAGCAGGTCTTAAGGTCCTACGCATAATTAATGAACCCACGGCAGCGTGTCTTGCTTATGGGTTGGAAAAGGCCGGGAAAGAATTAAAAATTTTAGTTTTTGATTTCGGCGGCGGTACGCTTGACGTAACCATTATGGAGATGTGGAAAGAGGGCGGTTTTAAAGTCATGGCAACCAGCGGCGATACGCAGCTGGGCGGTACCGACATGGATAACGTATTGATAGAATATATTGCCAACCAATTCAAGCGAGAAACAGGCATTGATTTACGTAATGATAAGATGGCAATGCAGAGATTGCGCGAGGCAGCAGAGAAAGCAAAGGTTGAGCTTTCCAGTACCCTGACTACAGATATCAATTTACCTTTTATTACCGCGGATGCGACCGGCCCAAAACATCTGACCATGTCCATTAACCGGGCAAAACTTGAAGAATTGGTGAATCCGATTATCGAAAGATGCCGCGGCCCATTAGAGAGGGCATTAAAAGACGCCAAGGATGCGTTTGCAAAAGAGAGCGTCACTTTCGGCGATAAGGATGTTGATAAAATCATCATGGTTGGCGGCCCCACAAGGATGCCTATCGTGCAGAAATTTGTTGAGGATTATTTCGGCAAGAAGATCGAACGCGGAGTTGACCCGATGGAATGCGTGGCCATGGGCGCTGCAATTCAGGCAGCAATTATTAAAGGTGACGTAAAGGATGTCCTGTTGCTCGATGTTACGCCTTTATCTTTAGGCATTGAGACTTTAGGCGGAGTAAATACAAAACTCATTGAAAGGAACACCACGATACCCACAAGAAAAAGCCAGATTTTCTCTACGGCCGCGGATAATCAGACTGCAGTAACTATCCGAGTTATTCAAGGAGAGCGTTCGATGGCTGATGCTGAAGGCAATGTGGAGTTAGGTAGGTTTGATTTAGTAGGGATACCACCTGCGCCACGTGGAGTACCACAGATTGAAGTCTCTTTTGATATTGATGCCAACGGTATTGTACATGTTACTGCTAAGGATTTGGGTACAGGAAAAGAGCAGTCCATCCGTATCACTGCACCCAAGAAGCTTTCTAAAGAAGAAATCGATAAGATGGTTAAGGATGCAGAGAAATTTGCCGCTGAGGACACAAAGAAAAAAGAAGAGGTAGAAGTCATTAATCAGGCAGACAATCTGGTTTATGCTACGGAAAAATCACTTAAGGACTTCGGCGACAAGGTAAGCCAGGCTGAGCGGGCTGATATAGAAGCGAGGATTAATGACCTTAGAGGAGCCATAAAAGATAAGAATATAGATAGGATTAAGAGGGCCTCGGAAGATTTAACTAAAGCTTCGCACAAATTAGCCGAGGAGATTTATAAACAGGCAGCAGCCAAACAACAGCAACAGCAGGGGCAAGCACAAGCAGCAGGCGGTGGGGCCAAAGAGACAAGCGAAGAACCCGCGGCTCCGAAGAAGAAAGACGAAGACATCATTGATGCGGAATATAAGGAAGAAGACGACAAAAAATAGATAAGGAAAAAATGGGGTCAGAATTATTTTTTCATCTGACCGCATTTTTAGGAAAAAAATAATTCTGACCCCATTTTTACGATGGCTACGAAACGCGACTATTACGAAATCCTGGGTGCGAAGAAGAGCGCAAGCCTGGATGAGATAAAAAAGGCTTACCGGGAGATGGCTTTACGCTATCATCCGGACAGGGTGCCTCATGAGCAGAAGAAAGAGGCGGAAGAAAAATTTAAAGAGATTTCTGAGGCCTACGCCGTGCTTTCTGATTCTCAGAAACGCGCCCTTTATGACCAATACGGCCATTCTGGAATAGACCAGAAGTATGCTTACGAAGATATATTTAAAGGAGCAGATTTTGGCAGTGTATTCCAGGATTTAGGAGACTTTGGTGTTGGCGGAGGCCTCTTCGATGAGATATTCAGCGATTTGGGATTTGATATTTTTGGCGGAAAGGGAAGAGCTGGCACGCGTTCCCGCCGGGGAAGAGATTTAGAGATTACTATAGGTATAACCCTGGAAGAGGCAGCAGAAGGCGTTGAAAAGACAATTACCGTCCCGCGCTATGAAGTATGTCCGAATTGCTCAGGCAGCGGTGCAAAACCAGGCACTAAGAAGGTTGCCTGTACACAGTGCAGAGGTTCTGGACGTGTAGTAGTCTCCAGCGGTTTCTTTCAGCTTGCCCAGACCTGTCCGCGCTGCAGAGGAGAAGGTTCGACTATACAAACCCTTTGTCCTGAGTGCCGCGGTGAAGGCCGCACAAAAGTAACCCGTAAGATTAAAGTAAAAATACCTCTCGGAGTAGATGCAGGTGCGCATTTAAGGATACGGGGGGAAGGCGAAACAGGCACATCAGGGCGCGGCGATTTATACGTCATTATTGAAGTAATGCCGCACAATATTTTCCAGAGGCATAATAACGATATTTTAACCGAAATAACCATTAGCCTGTCCAAGGCGATATTGGGTAGCGAGGTAGAGGTGTCTACGCTTAACGGAAAAGTTGAGATGAAAATACCTGCCGGCACACAATCGGGGAGGATTTTTCGTCTCAAAGAGAAAGGCATACCGGATGTGCATGGCAGGGGTATCGGCGATGAATTGGTGAGAGTGAACGTAGAGATTCCCGCGCGTCTGTCCCCCGAGCAGCGCCGACTCATAGAAGAATTTGCGAGGGTTTCAGGCGAAGACACGAATAAGGAGAGTTTTACGGCTAAGATAAAGAAAGCATTTAAGTGAGCACATAAGTTATGGAGCTTGCTATATGGTTAGCTAAACGACATAACTTATCTGTGCGAACTTACTCCGACGAATGTGCAAAAATTTTGTTTCAAAATTTTTGCATAGTATATGAGTCGGAGTTGTAATATATTATTATTCAATATATCCCGATAGCAAAACGCTTCGAAAATTTGTTCCAAATTTTCTCGCAGTTATCGGGATTAATTCGGTCATCAACTTATGTTCACTCGCTTTGCTCGTTCCATAAGTTGAGACCTCATTAAGGAGGAAGACTTGCCTACCTACGAATATGAATGCAAACATTGCGGCTATAAATTTGAAGTATCGCAAAAGATTACCGATAAACCTTTAGATAATTGCCCCAAATGTCATAATAAAGTAAGGCGGCTTATAGGTTCGGGTTCAGGCATAATCTTTAAGGGGACAGGATTCTATGCGACAGATTATCGCAAAAAAGCTCCTCCCGGAGCAGATAATAAACAAGACAAAGTCTGCCCTAAAATTAAAGATGGCTGTCAAGGTTGCCAATCCCAATAAGGTCCTTATTTCCACATGGCAAAAATAGAACCATTTAGAGCGGTTATTTATAACCCGGGAGAGATTAGAAGCCTTTCCTCTGTTGTTTGCCCTCCTTATGACATAATTTCACCTAGCCAACAGCAATACTACCACGACCTTCATCCTTATAATTTTATACATATACTTCTGGGTCGAGATATTCCCGGCGAAGATAAGTATCGCAGGGCAGCGCAACTTTTTAGAGATTGGCAAAAAGATAAGACGCTCGTCCCGGATAGAAGCCCGGCTATATATTTTTATAGCCAGCAATATAGTTTAAAGGGAGAAAAAAGGACGCGCCTCGGCTTTATCGCACGTTTGTATTTGGAAGACAAAAATTCAACTATATACACCCATGAACATACACGCCTTGAACCCAAAGAAGATAGGCTGAAGCTCCTAAAGTGCGTTAAAGCAAATTTAAGCCCTATATTTGTCATCTTTCCTGATAAGAAACGCGTTATCAATAATACTTACCAAAAATATATTCAGGAGAAAAGGCCTTTCCTGGATTTAGTAGATGATGAGAAAGTTGCCCATAAATTATGGAGGCTGGATTCACCCGAGATTTTGGAAGCTATGAAGGCTAAGATACAGGATGAGAATATTTTTATTGCCGATGGCCACCATCGCTATGAGGTAGCCTGCGCTTATAGAGATGAGATGAAGAAAAAGCTGGGTAGTGCGGCTCCCGAAGCAGGATTTAATTATATTTTAGCTTATTTTACAAATATAGATTCCAGCGGACTTGCTATATTGCCCATTCATCGCCTGGTTAAATTAGCCTCAAAACCGGATATAAGCAAGTTTATATCGAGCATGAAAGATTATTTTGATGTAGAGGAGATTAAAGAAAGGGTGCGATTTTTCTTTCTTATGGAGAAAGGCGGACGCAGCGAGCACGTCTTGGGTATGTACTACGACAAAAGGTACCGTCTTCTGCGCTTAAAGAATGTTAAAATTCTAGATAGAATGATTGAAGACAAACCAGCCGAATTCAGGTCATTGGATATCTCTATTCTAAATTATATAGTTTTAAAAAAGATTTTAGGGATTGATTTAGAAGATAGAAACTCTCTTATATTCAGTTCTAATGCCCATGAATTTATCGAGAAGGTAGATAATGATGATTCATGCATCGCCTTCTTTTTGAATCCTGTAAAGGTCCAACAGATAATTCCCGTTGCCCTTACCGGCCAAAATATGCCGGCCAAATCAACATATTTTTATCCCAAGGTTTTATCCGGCCTGGTAATAAATAAACACGAGGATAGTTAATAATGGCTTTATTCGGTAAACCTAAATATACGATTGTCAGGCTTAAGAAAAAAGATATTCCCCATGGGCTCTGGACAAAATGCGAAGGATGCTCCGAGGCTTTATATAACAAAACACTTGAAGAGAACCTTAAAGTTTGCCCAAAATGTAATTACCATTTTATCTTGGGAGCTTATGAAAGAATAAATACGCTTTTAGATAGGGATACATTTGCGGAATACGATAAAGATATGTTACCCGCGGACCCTTTGGACTTTAAGGGGCCCAAGACTTACGTGGAAAAAATATCCCAAGACCAGCTTGCCACAGGCTTAAGAGAAGCGGCAGTAACCGGCGAAGGGCTTCTGGATAATAAAAAAATAATAATTGGAGTTACGGATTCGCGTTTTATTATGGGCTCGATGGGTTCAGTGGTAGGAGAGAAGATAACCCGCGCTATTGAAACCGCAACAAGGGAAAAGCTGCCTTTGATTATTGTTTCAGGTTCAGGCGGCGGGGCGAGAATGTATGAAGGTATGTTTAGCCTTATGCAGATGGCTAAGACTTCAGCTGCGCTTTATTATTATCACAAAGCAAAACTTCCTTATGTCTCTATACTTACTAACCCTACCATGGCCGGAGTTATGGCTTCATTTGCGGGGTTAGGTGATATAATTATTGCTGAACCAAAGGCGCTTATTGGTTTTACCGGCCCTCGAGTTATCGAACAGACCATAAGAGAGAAGTTACCCGTCGGATTTCAACGCTCAGAGTTTTTGCTGGAGCATGGCCTGATTGATATGATAGTGCATCGTAAGAACCTAAAGCCAACATTAAGCCAGGTACTTGACTATCTTAGTTGATATAGATATAATAGTGTCAATTAAAAATTTTTAATTTTCAATTTTACATTTTTAATTCCGACGAGTGAAAGCGAGGAGGTTATGGCACAAGTAAGCCTGAAAAATGTCTCCAAGGTTTTTGCTAACGGCTTGAAGGCGGTGGATAATATAGAGTTGGGAGTTGAGAATAAGGAATTCATGGTCCTGGTTGGGCCATCCGGATGCGGCAAATCTACAACTTTAAGGATGATTGCCGGCTTAGAGGAAATAACGCAGGGCGAAATTTATATAGGAGATAAACTCGTTAATGACATACCTGCGAAAGACCGCGATATCGCCATGGTATTTCAAAATTATGCAATTTATCCGCATTTCGCTGTATTCGAAAATATGGCGTTTGGTTTAAAATTAAGAGGCTATCCTAAGAGTGAGATTGTCAGGCGGGTTAATGAAGCTGCTGATATTTTAGGCATAAAGCACCTGCTTGACCGTAAGCCCAGAGAACTTTCCGGAGGTGAGCGGCAGCGCGTTGCCGTGGGAAGGGCAATTGTCAGGAAACCCTTGGTATTTTTGTTCGATGAACCTTTGAGTAATCTTGATGCAAAATTGAGAGTCCAGATGCGCACCGAGATACACAAACTCCATATAAGGCTTCAATCAACGATAATATATGTTACCCACGACCAGATTGAGGCTATGACCATGGGCAATAGGATCGCTGTGATGAAGGATGGAGTTTTGGAACAGGTAGCAGATCCTATGGAGGTCTATGACTACCCAAGGAATAAATTTGTTGCCGGATTTATTGGTTCGCCACCCATGAATTTCATGCAGGGTAAAATTGTCAAAAAAGACGATAGGATATATTTTAATGAAGGAAAAAGTATGGTAAAAATTGTAGAAGATATGTATAAGAAGATTGCGCCTCATATTGGCCAAGATATTATCTTTGGCATCCGTTGCGAAGATATCTATGATAAGTTATTTGTTTCCGAAGCGCCGCCGGAGAATATCATGAGGGTAAACTGCGAAGTGGTTGAGCCTATGGGTTCAGAAGTTTTCCTTTATTTAAATACAGGAAGTCACACTTTTATTGCCCGTGCCGGAGCGCACAATAGACCGCGCGTCAACCAGAATATGGATGTAGTTTTTGATATGAGCAAGGCGCACTTCTTTGATAAAAAGACTGAAGAGACCATTATATAGGTTTCCCAGCGCCCCGTTAACCCACCTATAAAGTTTGGCAGGGCACATGCCTAAAATATTAATTATTTTTTCTATAATTAATGTTGCCGCCGCATATTATCTCCTGAACAGATATTTCAAGAAAAAGCAACGCCTAAATATTCAAATCCAGGACATCCAGGAAAAGATAAATGTTTTAAATACCGATAACTTCCAGGAAGGAAAAAATAAGGTTGCTTTGGATGAAAAAATCAGGCGTTATAAGAGCCTAAGGGAAATTATTGAGGAGATAGATCAACAGCTGGATACCGAATATGTAGGAGAGAGCCTCACTAGGATTGCCTTTTCCCAAATTGCCAATAACAAAGGCACCTGTATTTTATACCTGATAGACAATCATACCCAGAAGCTCGCCCTTTTTAAAACAAAAAAAGAAGATAAGGAACTGGTTATTAAGGCGAAGGAAGGGGATATCTTTGATTTGTGGGTATTAAGGCACGCAAACCCCCTTTTGATAGAAGATATTAAAAAAGATTTCCGTTTTGATTTGGAAAAGATAGAAAAACAGTATGTCAGGCCGATTTCTTCATTAATCAGCTCGCCCCTTATAAGCGAACATAAGTTTTTAGGGATATTGAGAATAGATAATTCCTCACCTTGCGCTTATTCGCAGGATGATTTAAGATTCCTCTCCAGTATCTGTGAACTGGGTGCCGTGGCTCTGGAAAACGCACAACTCTTCCAAAGGACCAAGGACTTAGCCATACACGATGAACTTACCTCACTTTATACAAAGGGTTATTTTTCAGAGCGCCTAAAAGAGGAATGCAAAAAAGGCCTTCGCCAAGATATAACCTTTTCGTTACTGATGCTCGATATCGATTGGTTTAAAAACTACAATGATAAATTCGGACATATAAGCGGAGACATTGTATTAAAAAGCTTAAGCCGCGCCATAACTGATTTCTTGAAAGATTCAAACTCCATAATAAGCCGTTTTGGCGGAGAAGAATTCTGTATAATTTTACCGTCTCACGATAAAAGCGCTGCTTTTAAGATTGCCGATGAACTTAGGGTAAAAATAGAAAAAACAAAAATAATTTTACGTAAACGCCAGACGCATGTCACGGTATCCATCGGTGTGGCTACTTTTGCCCAAGATGCTACCGATGCAAATGGGCTCATTTTAAAATCAGATAAAGCCATGTATGAAGCCAAAAAGAAGGGAAGAAACCGGGTATGCTGAATTTAATCGTATTAGCTTTATTTACCCCGTTAGAAGTCCCTGCCGAAGGCAGGGCAGTCGCCTTTGGCGTCTTACTTCTAACGGGGTTTAGCGTACTCTTATTCATTTCGCTTAAGAAAAGATTAGATAGAAGCATTATTAATACGCCCGATTTTGCCCGCATTAAAGATAAATACGATAACCTACTCACCGAGAATAAAAAATTTAAAACGGCCAATCACAATTTAGAGAATACGCTCGACAGTATCATAGCCCTTTATGATATAACCGAACAGATATGCAAATCATTGGACGCAGATAAAGTTTTTAATAATTTCAGGAAAGAGATAAATAAATACATTCGGGTAAACGATTTGAGATTTCTTAAAGGGGGAAAGGCGGATTTATCGCTATATAAAGATTGCATAACCATCCCATTAAATATACAAGAGGAACTGATCGGTTATTTAGTGGCGGACGGCGTCAGGATAGAGGACAAAGAAAGATTTTATATCTTATCCCAGCAATTTCTTTTAGGGATTAGAAGAGCCGTTCTTTATAAGAGCGTTCAGAAATTAGCTATTACAGATAGTCTTACCATTGTTTTTAATCGACGGTATTATCTGGAAAGATTCAGGGAAGAAATGGAACGCTCAGGAAAATTTAACTACAAATTTTCCTGTCTAATGATCGACATAGATTATTTTAAGAGTTTTAATGACCGCTATGGCCATATTGTAGGAGATGCTATATTAAGAGAACTATCCAGGACTATTCAAGAGACTATAAGACAGATAGATTTGATAGGCAGGTACGGCGGAGAAGAGTTTTCCATTATTTTAAGTGAAACAGATAAAAATGCAGCGCAATTAGCAGCAGAGCGTATCCGTTCTGCCGTACAGGACAGGCGCATACGGGTTTACGATGAAGAATTAAAAATCACGGTAAGTATCGGCATATCTACATTCCCTCAAGATGGCAAAGATATAGAAAGACTTATCGATAAGGCAGATTCTGCTTTATACCAGGCAAAACAGGCAGGCAGGAACAAAGTCTGCATCTATTAAGAAGGGACTGACTCCGCAGATATCGAACTCCATTAGAAACCAAGGTGTCTGTCCCTGACAATCGATAAATATATTTTGCTGCGGGTTTTGCTCGCGTGCTGAAATTCTAAAAGAGACTGTTTCCGCAGATATCTATCTCGAAGCAAACCAAGGAAACTGTCTCTGAGAATATATTAAATGAATCTGTCGTTTTTCTCGCTCAAGTCGGTTTTTTAACGCCAAAGGTCTTTCGCAGTCTCGGCAGCTGCGCAACTCGTCCGTCGGCTGTCGCCAGGACGGGCTCAAACATGCTCGCTGTCCAAATGTTTCCACGTTTGGATTCCCTCGACTGCTCAAGCTGCTTTGGCTAAAACCTCCATTCGCTCGAAAACCGCCAGATTCATT
>Ga0180732_1001810_pt1 | contig 12399 bp, 8 predicted proteins | sample KR11_01MetaG_FD_148674 | JGI IMG/M metagenome (GOLD analysis project Ga0180732, IMG submission 148674) | Groundwater microbial communities from the Olkiluoto Island deep subsurface site, Finland - KR11_0.1 MetaG | ecosystem: Environmental > Aquatic > Deep subsurface > Groundwater | place...
CGCGTATCGCGTATCGCGTGAAGGAGATGAAATTAAGAAAAGAGTAGCTAAAAACCAGGATAAAATAGTATCGAGTATATAGTGAAGAGAAAAAGAAGTTGCAAGATACAAGGTGCGAGTTGCAAGTAGAGGTGTATTGCAGTACACCCTTATTATGTAGAGACACGGCGTGCCGTGTCTTCTCTATTCATCACGGCAACGCCGTGATGCTACTGATAACTGAAAACTAATTATCTTTATCTAAAAACTAAAAACGAAAAACTATAAACCTATTTTTTTACACTAACGACTAAGGAGGAGAGAAATGAAAAAACAAAATATTGGATTGATTGGCTTAGGAGTAATGGGCCAGAATTTAATTTTAAACATGGAAGATAAGGGCTTTTCTGTAGCAGTTTATAATAGAACTAGAGAAAAGACAGAAGATTTTGCCAGAGGGGCAGCCCGGGGAAAAAATATATTTCCCACTTATTCTTTAGAGGAATTTGTAAATTCTTTGGAATCTCACCGGAAGATAATTTTACTGGTAAAACAAGGTAAACCCATTGATGATTTTATTGAAAAACTCATTCCCTTATTAGATAAAGGTGATTTGATTATAGATGCTGGTAATTCTTATTTCAAAGATACGATAAGACGTAATAAAGAGTTAAATGATTTAGGATTATTGTTTATCGGAACAGGTATTTCTGGAGGGGAAGAAGGGGCTTTAAGAGGCCCTGCTATAATGCCTGGTGGGCAAAGAGAAGCCTATAATCTTGTAGAAGATGTATTTAAAAGAATTGCAGCTAAGGCTTATGATGGTGTTCCCTGTGTATCCTATATTGGGCCAGATGGGGCAGGTCATTTTGTGAAGATGGTTCATAATGGCATTGAATACGGTGATATGCAGTTGATAGGAGAATGTGTCTGGGTTTTTAAAAATGCTTTAGATATGAATTCGGAAGAAATTGCTCATATTATGACCAGCTGGAATAATGATGATAATGCACTTCGATCTTATCTAATAGAAATAACTGGTGAAAGCATGAAAGAGAAAGACAAAAAAAGTGGCGAATATTTAGTTGATTTAACTGCTGATATTACCAGAATGAAAGGGACAGGGACCTGGACAGTGCAAAGTGCCTTAGAACTGTTAGTTCCCATACCTACTATTACTGCTGCAGTTTTCTCTCGAGAGATGTCCCAGGACAAAGATTTAAGATTAAAAGTTTCAAAAAAATTATCTATTTTTAAAGAAAAATATGTGGGAGAAAAAGAACAGTTTATTAAGATAGCCCATGATGCCCTATATCTAGCTAAAATTTCTTCTTACGCCCAAGGCATGGCTTTATTACAGGCTGCTTCTAAGGAATATAAATGGGACCTTAATTTAGGAGAAGTTGTTAAAGGATGGCGAAGTGGGTGTATAATTCGAGCTCAATTTTTGGATGAAGTTACCAAGGCCTATGAAGAGAATCCGGAAATGCCTAATCTCTTGACCGCTCCTCGATTCGCTGAGGTAGTTAAGCAAGGTCTTAACAAATTAGCTAATTTTATCGAAATTGCTCATTGGGTAAAAGTGCCTGCGCCAGCTATGGATAATGCTTTTGATTATATTCTCCAGCTAGTCAGTCCGGTAATGATTTCTGCCCAGGTATCAGCCCTGCAACGAGATTATTTTGGAGCACATGGTTACTTTAAATTAGAATGGGTAGATAATCCAGAAGTAATGACTACACCAGAAGGAAAGATTAGAGAGTTTCATACCGAATGGATGCTACCCGGACGTCCGGAAGAGGAAGTGACAAAATAGTATATAGTCGATAGTATATAGTATAGTTTTTAGTTAGCTAGTTATCTGGTTAGTTGGTTAACCGGTTACCAGTTGAAGAATTAATACCGGATCAGTGTAGAGGCACGGCGTTGCCGTGTCTACTCTTTCTTCAACACGGCACGCCGTGTTGCTACATTAACTGGTTAAAAATAAATAGACAGGCGAGACGCCTGTCCTACGGGCAGACACAAGGTCTGCCCCTACTAGTTAAGGGAGGATTAGTGTGCTATTAATTGAAAATCTCCAGGGAGAATTAACAGAAGAACAATTAGAAGAAATTGTAAAGGAAAGTCTGAAAGATTTTAGTTCTGTAAAAAAAGTTCTTTTGATTCATCCTGATTATACCAGAACAGACTTTACCGATAGGTTAGTTCCCCTTATCTATCAAGAACTAAAGAACAAAGGAATGAGTCAGATTGATTCTTTAAATGCCGGTGGTACTCACCGGCTGATGACCGAAGAAGAAATTCGAAGTAAGTTGGGCCTTCCCTCTCAGATTAATTTTGATAATTATTACAATCATGAATATAACGACCCTCAACAACTGGTAACTGTTGGGGAGATTTCCGCTTCTTTTGTAGCGGAAAAAACTCAAGGAGAGCTTTCTCGGTCTATTCCGGTAGTGGTAAATAAATTAATTACCAAAGATTATAATTTGATTATTGCCTTAAGCGGGACCTTACCTCATGAAGCCGCAGGTTACGCTGGGGGGTTGAAAGTTTTTTTCCCGGGAATTTCCGGTCCAGAGGTGATAGATTTACTTCACTGGGCAGCGGTGCTTATTGGTATTCCTCAGATTATCGGCACCATTGATAATCCTGCCCGAGAAGTTATAAACCAAGGTTCTTCTTATATATTTGACCAGATAAAAGCTCCGACAATTTCTTTTAATATGGTCTTTGAAGAAGAACATCAAGTAATTCCTAAAGGGCTATATATAGGAACAGGCTATAATGGTTTTATCGAGGTATATAAACAAGCATCAAGAGCAAGTTCTCAACTCCACGAAATTTATTTAGATGAACCTCTTAAAGTCGCTGTTCAGGTCATTGACAAAAGTTATGATGAAATTTGGACTGCCGGCAAAGGTTCTTATAAATTACAGAACCCCGGAGTAATGGCCCCAGGTGGAGAGATTATTATCTATGCCCCCCATATAAATTATTTTCATTCCCGATGGGAGATGGACCTTGCCTTAAGGCAGATAGGTTATCATTGTAAAGATTATGTAAAGAAATATTTAGAAGCAAATCCTGAGTTTAGTAAAAATATCGCTGCTCATGTAATAAATGTTAGAGGAACAGGAAGATATGATATTAATTCCGGAAAAGAAGACTTTGACTTTAAAGTCACTTTGGCTACCGGAATTTCTAAGGAAATTTGTGAATTAGTAGGATTGGGTTATCGGAATCCTGATTCAATCCGTAAGGAAGATTTTATCAGTTCAGGGAGACTCTGGATCGAAAATGGAGGGAAATATCTTTACAAAATAAAATAAAGTAGTGGTGGATTCCAAACCAAATCTATATAATCTACTTAAATCTGTGTAATCAAATGTAAAAGAAGGGAAATAGATAGATGAAAAATGTAGTTATTGCCCAATCAGGTGGGCCAACTTCGGTAATAAATAATAGTCTTAGAGGAGTTATTGATAAGTTAAATCTATCAAAAAAAATTAATAAGATATATGGCGCAAAGATGGGTATTCTCGGAGTTTTAAAAGAAGAACTAATAGATATTTCTGCTCAGGAACCACATCAAATAGCTCTATTAGCAGAAACTCCATCCGCAGGGACAATCGGTAGCTGTAGGTATAAAATAAAGAGTGATGAGGATTTAGCCCGTATTATAGAGGTCTTTAAGAAACATGAGATTGGATATTTCTTCTATTGTGGAGGCGGGGATTCAATGGATACCACTAACAAAGTAAGCGAATTAGCCCAACGAGAAAATTTGGAATTAATTTGCACTGGTATACCAAAAACTATTGATAATGATGTAGGAGGATCCTTACAGGCTGATGGAACATTTGCAGTATGTGATCATGACCCGGGGTATGGAAGTGTAGCTCGCAATTTAGCCATTAATATACTGGAGGCAAATGAGGAGAATAAAGCCAGCTATACCAGTGACCCGGTCTTGGTTATCGGAGTAATGGGAAGAAAAATTGGTTTTATTCCCGCAGCAGCTCGTTTAGCTGACCCAGGAAGAGAAATGCCCTTAATGATTATTCTCCCCGAGTCTTTATCTACAGATGATTATCTGGGTAATTTAGAATTTATCACAAAAAAAGTAAATGATAAGTTAAGTAAATATGGAAGATGTATTGTAGTAATTGGAGAAGGAGTGAAGGTAGGTAATTTAGGGATACTGAGAGATGGCTTTGGTCATGCTCAATTTAGTGCTTCTGAAAAAACAGTAGAGCAAGTACTTACTAATTATCTTAATGGGATAGACAGAAAAGATAGTCAGGGGAGGGCACAAAGCAGAATAATTGTCAGTGGGATTGCTCGTTCGGAGAGACCGGGAACTCGTCAGAGAAGAGAGATTGCTTATGTATCTGAAGTGGATAGAGAAGAGGCCTATCAGGTTGGTATTTATGCCACCAGAATTGCTTTATCCGGAGGTAATGGTTTTATGTCAACCATAATAAGAAAACCCGGTGGAATTTATAAAGTTACCTATGACAAAGTGCCCCTGGATGTCGTGGCAAATTCAGAAAGGAAGTTCCCCCAAGAGTGGATTAGTATAGATAAAGTAGATGTAACCGATGAATTTGTTGAATGGGCTTTACCTCTTATTGGAACTTCACTCCCTCGATTTGCCAAATTTAAAGAAATTTTCGTTCCTAAAAAGTGCGGAGAATATGTACCGGTAGAGTATAGAAAGTAAATTAGTATATCGTATATCGTATTTCGTATATTGTGAAGAAAGAGAATGGATAGCGTGGAGCGTATAGAGTATAGAACATTTTGCGAAAAACGAAAAGCTAAAAGCGCAAAACCATAGCTTAAAATTTAAAATTAAGATAAAAACCTATAATTGACAGTTGATTTTATACTTATTACTATTTTCTATATAGGAAAGAAAAAAAGGCGGATAGCGAGAAATAGTTAATGAGTTTTGAATTTTGAATTATGGTTTTTAGTTTTTCGCTTTAAGTTTTTAGCTTGATAAATAGATTAATACATTACCTAAAAAATTCAAAGATGATAGTTATCTATTATATTTATTACTTATCACTAATTACTCATTACTTGTATCAGAAAGGAGATGAAACGATGGCCTTGCCTAGGCTTACCGAAAAACAAATCAAGGAAGATCCGGAACAACAGCTAAGAAATTTTAAAAGGACTAAAAAATTTTTAGTAGCCATCGATACCGATGGCTGTGTTACTGATAATATGAATGGAAAACAAATGCTGATTTTTCACCCTCAATTTATGGAATTTTACCAATTACGGGGAATTGAGTCTTATTTTAGAGAAGTTGCTGAATACTACAATCTTTTTTCTGTGGACCGAGGTTGTAATAGATTTATTGCTATTCAACTTACCCTTACTGCTCTCCAGAATAGAAAAGATGTTCAACAGGTTTTACAGGAAAGGTATGTAAAATTACCAAATATAAAACCTTTAAATGAATATATTGCCTATACCAGGGAGAATAAATTGGGATTAGGGAATCCGAGTTTAGAGGAATTTCTCAATCTAAAACCTAAAGATTTGGCTATATATAAACTTTTAGGATGGAGTGAAGCGGTAAACAGAACATTTCCCCATATTTCTGCAAAAATTCCCCCCTTTGATAAGGTTAAAGAGTGTTTAGAATTAATGGCTCAAGATGCAGATATATTAATCGTTTCTAAAACACCTTATGCAGATTTAGCAAATTATTGGGAAACTCAGGGAATTGCTAAATATGTTCAGATTATTGCGGGCCAGGAAATGGGTTCAAAGGGGCATCATATTAAAATAGCTAAAAAGGTAGGTAAATATGAAGATAATCAGGTGTTAATGATTGGTGATGGTGGGGGAGATTTAAAAGCGGTAAAAGTAAATGCGGGACTTTTTTATCCTACTCCACCCGATCAAGAACAGGAAGCCTGGGATAATTTTCCTGACGCATTTCAACGATTTATAAAGATAGAATATAAAGGGGAATTTGAAGACGAGCTTTTAGAGATATTTAATAAAGCACTCCTTACTTGTCCTCCCTGGCAGGAAAATGGTTATGACCATATAAGTTCATATAGGGAAAAACAGGAGATAAGAAAAGCTTTGTATGCTAAATTTAATCCACAGGGCAGGCTGCTTATATTATAAAAGGTTAAATAATTTTGAAAAATTCTAATTTTTTAAAATTATTTATAAAAAAAAGAAGGGAGGTTAATAAAAAGTGTAGTATATTATATACAGGAATATAAAGATTATATATTCTGTATGGTAAAAAAACCATAAAAAAATTAAATGAGGAGGTTTTTTGTTATGAAAAGATTAACTTTAATATTTTTGCTTGCAATGGTTATAGTATGTTTTGTTTTTACAACAGGTCTGACTCAAAAGAAGGTTCTTCACCTATATACTGCATTAGATACAGAGGAGGCTAAATATTATATTGAGGCTTTTGAAAAAGAGACCGGAATCGATGTGGAATGGGTAAGAATGTCAGCTGGTGAGGTTGCAGCCCGAGTAGAAGCAGAGTCAGCGAATCCCCAAGCAAGTGTTTGGCATGCCGGCTCCAACACATCTCATATAAGTGCTGCATTAAAGGGACTGCTTGAACCTTATAAGCCTAACACAGATTTCGAATTGTCAGAAATATTATATGCAAAAGACTGGGCTTGGACAGGATTCTATACTGGTGCTATTGGATTTATCTCCAATAAAAATTTTTTAGAAGAACATAATGTACCAGCTCCGACTTCTTGGTCTCATCTTTTACATCCAGCTTTTGAGAAAAATGTTGCTATAGCTTATCCGTATACTTCTGGTACTGCTTATACCACTTATGCCACTTTAATTCAAATGATAGGGTTGGAAGAAACCCTCGATTGGTGGGAAGAGTTTGATAAATATAGTATTCATCAATATACCAAATCAGGAACTGGATGTATACCGATGGTTGGGCTAGGTGAAATTGCAGTTGGAATTGCTTTTTCGCACGATATCCTTGCTAAAGGCATAAATGAAGGGTATCCTGTAGTTATGACCTTCCCCTTAGAAGGAACTGGTTATGAAGTTGGGGGGCTTTCTTTGATTAAAGGTGGACCCGAACCTGAATTAGGCAAGCAATTTATTGACTGGTGTTTTACTAAACAAGCACAGGATTTATTCCAGAAATACAACCGTCTGCCTGTTAATCCCAAAGCAACTGTTGCCGAAGGCTCTGTAACTTTGGATCAAGTAAAATTAATTGATTATGACGCTATCTGGGCAGGCGAACACAAAGATGAACTGGTAACTGCTTGGAGAGATAGGATAGGAAAATAATTAGAGTGTGTTAGCGAAGTAATAGAGAAATAATAATCCCTGTTACTGGTTGATTATTTTAGTGGCAGGGATTATTATATTATTGCAATAATTATATTTTAGGTTTAAAAATATGACCAGTTCAAATAGAAAGATACAGGAAATCATAGGAAATCTTCGTTTAATATGGAAAGAACCACTATTATTTGTATCTATACTGGCAATTTTTTATTGCTTGATAGTATTTGTGGTATTTCCGATATTTCAAGTCTTTAAAACAAGCTTAATTATTGATAAACAATTGAATTTTTCTAACTATTCAGCAATTTTTTCTAAAAGATATTATTATCAACCCTTCTTTAATAGTATGCTTTTAGGGATATATACAGCGACTATTGGAACTATAATAGGGTTTATTTTTGCCTATGCCCTTACCAGAACTCCAATGCCCTTTAAAAATTTCTTTAGGTTAACTGCGACGTTTCCTATCATCTCTCCACCCTTCGTAGTTGCGCTATCAGCTATTCTTCTCTTTGGGAGAGCGGGTAACCTTACCCCTTTTTTAACTAAGATTATAGGCAAATATACGATATATGGACTGGGAGGATTGATTATTGTTGAAACGATTGCCTATGCTCCGACAGCATTTTTGGTCCTTTATGGTATTCTTGAGGCTATTGATCCGGCATTAGAAGAAGCCTCTATGGACCTAGGAGCTTCGAGGGCAAAAGTTTTTTCTACCATTACTTTGCCCCTATCTACCCCGGGCATTGCCAGTGCTTGGCTTTTAGTATTTATCCAGTCTTTAGCTGATTTTGGAAATCCTATGGTTATTTCGGGGAATTATCGAGTGCTTTCAGTTCAGGCTTATTTGCAAATTGCTGGAATGTACGATACTTCCAGGGGCTCTACCCTGGCGATACTCCTTTTCATTCCAACTATAGTTGCTTTTTTTCTACAAAAATACTGGGTTTCTCGAAAATCATATGTTACAGTTACCGGAAAACCTACTGGTGCAACTATTAAGCAGTTGGAATGGTATATAAAGCTACCGGTATATTCCTGCTGCATTATTTTTACGGCAATTGTTTTTCTTTTTTATGGAACTATTGTTCATGGTTCTTTTCAGACCCTCTGGGGAGTTAATCCTACATTAACTCTAAAGCATTATGTAGAGATGTATCAGGTAGGCAAAGATTATTTAATTGATTCCTTAGTTCTTTCATCTATCGCTACACCAATAGCAGGCATTATTGGAATATTTATATCTTTTTTGGTAATACGGAAAAAATTTATTGGTCGAGGTGTAATGGAATTTATTTCTATGCTTACCTTTGCGGTTCCTGGAACTGTAGTAGGAATAGGATATATCTTAGCTTTTAACCAAAAAACTATATTGCTACCTTTTATAATGACGGGGACAGCTTGGATTATTATAATTCTTCTTATATTTAGAAATATGCCAGTGGGGATACGATCTGGAATTGCTGCTCTTCAGCAAATTGATCCTTCTATTGAGGAGGCTTCTACTGATTTGGGTGCAGATAGTAATACTACTTTTCGCAGAATTACCTTACCTATGATTGCTCCGGCTTTTTTCTCCGGTCTTGCCTATAATTTTGTAAAAGCTATGACTGCTATCAGTGCGGTAATTTTTGTAGTATCGGGCAAATGGAATTTAATTACTATAGCTATACTGGGTTTTGTGGATAATAGCAGGTATGCACAAGCAGCAGCGATGTGCAATTTATTGATAGTTATTGTATTAATTGCCTTAGGAGTTATTCAGTTAATAGTAAATCGAATTGGTAAAGGCGTAAGAACCATTGATATTGTTGGCTAATTATAAAGAAAAAGGAAAGGATTTTTTATGAAACAGGATTATCTTGTTCTTAAAAATTTAGTAAAAATTTTTGGAAGTGGAAAAGATACTGTTATAGCAGTTGATAATGTGAATTTAGAAGTAAAAGAAGGGGAATTAGTTACCCTTTTAGGTCCATCTGGTTGTGGAAAAACTACTGCTCTTCGAATGATCTCTGGTTTTGAACTCCCTACTTCCGGGCAAATCTTTATTGATGGAGAAGAGGTGACTACGACCCCTCCTAACCAGCGACCCACTACTATGGTATTTCAGAATTATGCTCTATTTCCCCATATGACTGTATATCAAAATATTGCTTATGGATTAAAGATTCATCGGGAGAAAGAAAAAAATATTCGAGAAAGAACAGAAACCATTATGAATTTGGTGGGTTTAAAAGGATTAAATAATCGATCTCCAGCACAACTTTCCGGCGGTCAGCAGCAACGGGTTAGTTTAGCTCGTTCTCTAATTATGGAACCAAAGGTACTACTGCTTGATGAGCCTCTTTCCAATCTTGATGCCAAGTTGCGAGTATCAACCAGATTAGAGATTCGTAAATTACAAAAGAGGATTGGTATAACCTCGATTTATGTTACTCACGACCAGGAAGAAGCAATGACTCTTTCTGACCAAGTAGTTATTATGAATGCTGGTAAAATTCAGCAGATAGGCACCCCTCAGGAAATTTATGCTCATCCGATTAATTATTTTGTAGCTGATTTTATAGGTAAAGCGAACTTTTTAGGAGGAAAAGTGGCAAATATTGTATCTCAGAATGAAATAGAAGTTGCTATAAAAGGGGTAAAATATAAAGTTTATATATCAAGAAATACCTTTTCAAAAGGAGATAGAATTTTACTGATTATTAGACCTGAATCTGTAGAGCTAGAACCTAAGAAATCAGATGCCATTACTGGTATAATCAGTCAGGTGATTTATCTTGGCTCGAGGATGGTGTATGAAATTGAAGTTGATAAGAATCTCCTTACTGTAGAGATTACTAACCCTCAGGAGCATAAAATTTATTCTAAAGGAGAGGAAGTATCTGTAATTTTAAAGGAAAAAAGTTTACATGTTATACCTTATGAAGAGATTAAAAAATAGTTATTTTTGTTATTGTGTGTGATATGAATTCACCAAATAAACACCTACTTAAAATTGATATTGGTGAATTAATTTAAACTCTATATTTAGTTTGAATAAGATGGTTAACCTCTTGAATTGTTCGTTGAAAAGGACCTTCTGTTTCCATCTTCAGGCTGGTTATTGCTGCTGCCCAGATAATTGCTTCTTGTGGAGATGCACTTAGACGTTTTGCCATATAAGCTGCGATACAGGTATCACCTCGACCGCTTCTTCCTATTAATTGATTAGGGAAAAAGCTTTCTTCATAAAATTGTCCATCTGTATAAACCAAAAGACCATTGCGGTGAGTGATTACAACTTCATGAGGACCTAAGTCAGAGATTTTTCGTGCAGCCTCTCGAATTTTAGATATACCAGTTAACATCTCTGCTTCTGCCACATCGGTTTTTAGTACGTCTAAGTGAGAAAGTATTGATTGTTTTTCTGACCATTCTTGAGGAATTAGTTTACCATTATAATTTACCCGGATAAAACTCTGTACATCAGCGGCAAGAATAGCTTTCTTTTTTGCCAGTTCTTCTATGACTTCCAAACTAATCTCCTCACGCATAGATGCACCAATAAGTATTGCATGTGCTTGTAGATTTCTTACCTCAGCAGGAGTAAAGGAACCTGCTGAACTTGTTATATATATAACCCGTTCATCAACATTGGAAGTGGGATATTCCAGACGTAGACAAGTAGAATGAGTGGAGATATGTGCAAATACATCAACCCCTAAGCGCCTAAGTTTTTCTACTACATAAAAATCTTCCTTTGCCAGACGGGTAATTGCAGCTACTTTAAGCCCCATCCTTGCTGCCACATTGGCGCCGTAATTAAAAGCACCACCATCAACTATTCTGGTGCCTGAAGCAGATACAATTGTATCTTTAGTGTAATGTCCTATGAAGGCAATGTCATAAAACTTTTTAGTATTTTCCATCTAATTATCTCCATTAAATATAAGCAGAAGATATTAACTTTCCCTTCTTTATCTCGTCATTGCAATGAGCGAAACGATAAAGTAATCATCTAAAATATATCATTTATTTTTTTTGTTTGTCAAATAATATTAGAATTTTCTAGATAGTATAAAATTTTTATAATTTTACACTATCTAGAATTTTTAAAATTAAGTTGACTATTAAAAAATAAAGTAGATAATATAAGGTTAGGAGATATATTTACTTAAAAGAATTTAGAAAGTTTATAAAATTAAGCAGGATTTTTAAAAATTATGTCGAATGTTTTATTGTGAGGAGTAATAAATAAATATTATTTTTTAATAAAGTAATCGAAGAAGTGAAAGCTCAAAAACTTATAAGAAGGAGGTGAAACAGCATGGAGAACATGTGGTATTGGATTATAGGAATTGTAATTGTAGTAATAGCAATATATCTAATCTGGAGTAGAAAGAAAAAAGGGGGGAAGTGAGTTTCTTAATTAACACAAGATGGTATAATTACTTAGTCTCAAGCTGTCGGTGATTTGAAAAGCCTTTGCAGCTAATATACAGAATGTGGAATTTATAAAATAAATAATGAAATAAGCAGAGTAAGAGAGGGCATTTAAAGCCCTCTCTTATTTTTGGAAATACACGATGGGGTTATGGTTCAGTCCAAATAAAAACCTGCTTCCTTCTATTTGACCTATACGTACAAGTATGATATATAATAGATAGGTATTTTTATTTAGGATTTATTAAATATTTCAAAGGGGAAAATTGTTATGGAGAATAAAAACGAAAAAGTGGAAAAATTTATCCAGATAGGAGAATTAGCAAAAAAAACGAGGGTTACTCCCCGAACGATTAAACATTATGAGGATAAAGGGCTTCTGAAACCTTTTAAAAAAACTCGAGGCGGTTTCAGATTGTATCAAAATGATAAAGTGAAATTAGTTGAAAGAATTAGACAATTAAAAAAAGCTGGTTTTTCCTTAAGAGAAGTGAAAGAGATGGAAGAAATAGATGAGATTGTGGAAGAAAATATTTTTGAAAAAGTAGATGATAACGAATTAAATAAGATGATTAAATTTTTACAGTCCCAATTGATAAAAACAGAAGAGAGATTAAACGAAACAATTAAAGTGAAGAAAGGATTAGAAGAGGTAATAGGATT
>Ga0180732_1001811_pt1 | contig 12378 bp, 11 predicted proteins | sample KR11_01MetaG_FD_148674 | JGI IMG/M metagenome (GOLD analysis project Ga0180732, IMG submission 148674) | Groundwater microbial communities from the Olkiluoto Island deep subsurface site, Finland - KR11_0.1 MetaG | ecosystem: Environmental > Aquatic > Deep subsurface > Groundwater | place...
CGAGGCTGGCTGGTCTATCGAGGCTGGCTGGTCTATCGAGGCTGGCGGGTCTATCGAGGCTGGCGGGTCTATCGAGGCTGGCGGGTCTATCGAGGCTGGCGGGTCTATCGAGGCTGGCGGGTCTTATGGGATTTCCGCCGGATTGCAGATAACCTGTAAAACAGACTTGATTTTTGGCCTTAAAATCTTTGCTGGTATCTGTACTATGCGGGAGATAACCGATGAAGAAAAAACTATCACTTGTGTAAAATTTAAAGGTGGCAAGGTTGAGTATGGGATATTGAAAGAGACAGGGGAGCAAGAAACTAAATAAAAAGGGGGTGAGTAGCAGGTGAGGAACTCTAAAGGAGGATGTTCCCCGCGCAAGAGGGGATGAACCGGCTGCCTCATTTAGCACACGCCTTATGTTCTATTTTGTTTTTACATTGGCAAGATAATAATCCCATCATAGCCGGATTAAGAGGAGAAGACATGAATAATAAGGAAAAAGCTTTTAGGGAACTAATGGTGGCAGTGATAGTGATTTGTATGTTAATAGGGATACTTGTTTTTATCCTGCTAGCTCCGGAATATAAAATCAGGCCCAGAGGAACCATAGCAGCTGAAAGAAATGAAAGCACTACGCAAGAAAAAACGCTATGGCAATTAAAAGATATAAACAGGAAGTTAAATAAATGATACTTTTCATCCTAATTCAGATATTTTTTGCCTTGCCCTTAGCAATAGATAGACACTGTTATGATTTAGGGTATTGTAAACAATTTAGTCTATATCTAGGCTCAACATGGATTGGATTTTTTCTTTGTCTTAATCGTATTAAAAAGCCTGATATTTCGATAATTCTATTTTTTAGTTGGCTGGGAGTGTCTTATCTACTTAATCCCTATAAATCCGGCGACCCTTTAGAAGCATTAATAATATATACTTGCTATTTAGTTATTTATCTAGCAGCTAAAGAACATTTTACTATTAATAATCTTACTATGTGCCTGGAAATATTGAGCTACATATTATTTATATTGTTTTTGTACGATTACTGGGGTACTTTCGTTACGATGATTAAAACTCATTATTACAGTATAATAACTAATAGGTATAAAGGGAATTTTGGCCAATCCGGCATTTATGGCTCCTGGTTGGCCATGGCTATGCCTATATTATTGATCAGAAGACGTTGGATTGCCTGTTTTATTGGTGTATTCTTACTTTGGCTTACTGGGAGTCGAGCTAGTATAATCGGGCTTGGGTTAGCAATTTTAGTGCTTGTTTATATCAAAATAAAGACAAAATGGGCAAAATACACCGTTTCCGCGCTAATTCTCATACTGTTAGCCCTATTAATATATGTTTTTTTCCCTAAAGTATTATCAGACCAAACGGAAAGACTATCTTATTGGAATTCAACCGTAAATATAATTTATGATAATCCTATTACTGGCTGGGGCATAGGATCATTTAGGATACATTACCCAAAATATAGGGAATCGTGCATTTTTGAAATTTTTAATAATCCTAATATAGATCTCTTACAGGCACATTCAATGCCTCTTCAGATGATCTCTGAATTAGGGATTATAGGTATAATTCTATTTATTTTTATGCTTTATCGCCATTTAAAGAGCGCTACTAACTGGGGATTAATTGCCGCGGTATTCGCCTGTATAATGATTAATATTACAGATATTACCTTTTATTATGTTCCTATTGGATTTATGTTATTTATTTACCTGGGATTAATGGCAAAAAAAAAGGAGAATATATGATAACAAAAGAAAAAACAGATAGTTTACCAGAATGAAAAAATTACTTACTTTTATTCTCTGTTGTTATCTATCCGTTTGGTACTGGAATCTATACCAAAGCCAACGACATTGTTATCGGGCGAATTTTTTTCTCAATAACAATAATGAGTTGGAGGCTTTTAAGGAATTGAAAATAGCTACTAAGCAAAGCCAATTTAATATTATTAGCCGATATTATCTGGCCGGTCTTTATACCTACCGGCAAGACCCAATATCCGCTCTCTGGTTGTATAAAGAAATTGAAAGAAAACATCCTTATTTTATTTTAATCAATTATCAGAAAGCTATGATATATGATAAATTAAAGTTATATAATCTAGCGTATATGGAATGGATAAAAGCGGAAAGACTTTATCCTTTAGATAAAATTATACAGGAGGGTAAAAATAAATATACGTTAAGGAGGAAATAATGGAGATACTTATTACCGCAATAATATGTTCAACTATAATTATTTGCGTAGGGCTTATAAGTATTGCCCTTTATGTGGCAGTACGCTAACCAGAAAGGACGGATAGCTATTCCTAATTATTTCTTCCAGTCCTGCCCTGTCCAAATATCACGTATATACCATTGTTCATTTTTTATTGTCCAGAGGTAAATATCACCTGGGCTGATCTTTGGACTATTTGCTGGATTATCAGGCCAGGGAGTACCGCTAATATTAATCCTCGCCCACATATAACATCGTGCTACCAGTTCAGAGCAATAATTAGCATACTTGCTTTCACTGAAATTTTTGCTGATAAAAGCCAGTATCCCGCGCCAGTCGTAAGGCTTGCCTAAAGAAGAATAGGCATTGCTTTTAATTACCTGCAACTGCCCTACGGTCATTTCTTTAAATATAAGAGCTGAAACTTTATGCCGGTCGTTAAAATATTTATTAATTCTGGTTAGTTCAACTTTCAGGTTTGCCTCGATTATAGAATTATCACCGGACCCGATATATATGGCTGAATGATTAGGCAGGTTTGAAACTCCGGTCTGCCATCCCTGATACCAACGGATTAAATTACCAAACCAAGAATGACCCCAAACTTGGATAATAGCTCCCGGTGGTACGTCTTTAAGCTTTTTGTAGGTATCGATGTCCATAATAGTTCCTTTCTCTCGTCGAGGATTATGCCACGGCTTCCAAATTGGCAATTTTAGATCCCTAAAATACTTTTGCCGATACTTACTACTCCGCAAACATTAACTTATCATCTATCTCTACAATAAAAGCGTCTTTAGCCTCTCCTTCAAACACTTTTATGTATATTTCTTTGATCTGCCGGTCATTAGCATAGACTTCACCTTGTAATGAATCGCAGATTGATTTAGAAAGATTTGCCGCGTCCGGGTGGATTTTGTTTGTATAGAGAGCAGTGATTGACATTCCGATATTATGCTTAATCAGTTTCCCTTTATATTGTTTTCTGGTAAGTAGTTTTACCGCTGCATCAAAATCCTTAAACTTCTTAGATAGAAAATATCTACCCATTCTGTTTTGGATTTTCTCATTTGATTTTGATAAAAGCCGCATATCATATTTTAAGGTTATCATATTACTCCTTATCATTTTGTTGACCTCAACAATATGATCAACTGTAAAGGATTACTTGACGGTTCAAGTACTAAACTATGAGTTGCTCATAAAGCTTAATCAGCAATTCAGGATAAAGAGGATCAGTTGCATATTTATATTTAAAGTTTACCAACGCAGGGAAGAATATTTTATGATCTGTCCTTGCATTATATGCCTCTGGATATAACCGGCTAATCAATCCAGTATACCATAGAATAGCACCTTTTAGATCAGGCCAATCACAAAAATATTCAGTCGTCGGAGTTCTTACGCCTTTAATATATTCGTGGGTATTAACCAGAACCTTTTTACCAGTCCATTTCCTTGGACACTTAATACCCCAGAAATTATAATTGCCGATAATTCGTTTGAACCCGCCGCTTTCGTGCCAAGCGTGAGTATATACTATCATAGGATCAAACCCTAATTCGTCAATAAAAACAAACTCAGCCTTAAATTCATCTCGCTTATTCAATTCTTATTCTCCCCTTCCACTAGCATTGGCTGTTCTCCGGAATTAACTATTCATTTTCCCTCATCCTGTCTTTTTAACTCCATTAGATATTCCCGATTAGCCAAATTTATATCGCTTAAAATCAAACTCATTCGTTCTAACAGATTATCAAACGCAGGGAAGGTTTTTTGGATCATTACCTGCGTCTGATAACAATCACCAGTTAAAACTTCCAACCGCTTTTTTATTAATTCTCTCATCTAGTATCCCCCTTTTTTAGAGCCTCGACAATCCAGACGATGTTGGTCTTAAGTTCCTGAATATCAACTTTAATGCTGTAAAAAGAGTCTCTGTTAAAAGATGTTTTATTAGATAATAAAATATCTGAATTAATCAGCCAGCCGAAAAGCATTAGAATAATACCCATCGCCCAGACAAATATCTTCCATGATACATAGCTGTCCATTCGTTCATCTGTTTTTTTTGCTCCATTTGGTAAAGTAACCACTCGCGGCATAAAGACTCCTTAATAAAAATACTATTTTGGGCTTGATTTATTGAGAAACTTTAACTGTCTTATAACTTTATCGGTAACAATCTTTTTATTCCTTAGTTCTCTTATATACTCGTTTTTGGCTTTTCTATCAGGCATTGTCTTTGTCTTTTCAAATATAAACCTTGCCCTCTGCCCGTTTTCAACGCCTAACTGCAATATTAACCTATCGTTGTAATCCAAATCTCTTTTCTGGGAACTCGCAATATCTTTTAATTTATCATATAGCTGCGGGTTGGTAGTTTTCATTTTCTTATGGTTATAATTAGCCTTATCAGGCGGTAGGGTTTTCATACTTTCATAAAGTATTTCCGCTTCTTGATTAAGATAAAATCTTTCTTTGCTTTGCTTTTTCAAAAGGTTTTTAATAGTCTTGAAGTCGGCACTTTCGGAGAATATCTTTTCTTCCGGTATATCCCTGTAAAATCTGCTGACAAAGGGTATTTCTTTTGTTTCGACTTCACCCTTAGCAACTCCGACAATAGTATTAATTATCTTATTTGTAGCCCTTCCAGTTCCGCCAATAAGCTGTTCATAGGAATAATTTATATCCGCAGGAGATATTTCAATGCCTTTTTCCCCTAATTCTTTAGTAGCATAAATAGCTGCCCTACCCATTGCTTTTAGTTTTAATTTATCAAAATACTTAATTGATTCAGGGTCTGACGGATTCCAGTCCGGCTTAATCCTTCCCCCGTGCCAGGCTTTATTACGGGCAAGATCCACCGGTAAGTCAAGAATGGTTGGGGTTATCGCTGATATAGCGTCTGTTCCGCCAACAGGGTTATAACCTTCTATTACAGAAGTTGCTATATTGCCAACAGCTTCTCCTATATCAGTCTTTTTATCAAAAGCTACATTATATACGGTATCTAACATAACCTTTATCGGTTTTAATCCCCACGAAATAGGAATACTAAAATATCTTATGCCATCATTAGTAGGGATTACAATGTTTATACTATTCAGGTGATCCCACTTACTTACTTTCTCACGCCAATTTTCATCTACTGTATCATTATATTCATTAACAATATAAATAGACCCGCCGAGCAAAGTTAAAACTATTCCTGCTACTTTTGGGTCTCTCATAGCTTTAAGCATTTTAACTGACCCTCTGACGGAAGCATTTGAAAACATATATAACGCATTTACAACCGGCATACCAGTTCCCATTTTATTAAAATTAACAGACGCTTCCTTAGCCAAAACAGCCGCCCTATTCCTGCTTGCTCCTTGTGCTAACGCTTGCTTATACACGGATAAACGGGTGGAATCTTCAAATATAGTATTCCAATCGTCAACAGCTTTTAAGACAATTTGGGCGGCTTTTCTTGGGTTACTCCTGTTTATATTGCGTATTTTACCTAAATCTATCTCTAATTCTTTCCTGGTGGAAAGACCCATCCCACCAGTTGTCCCACCATCCATTTTCATTTGATGATAGAGTTCTGTTCCTTTGGTCTTCTTTCCTCTGATATAATCAGTAACATCTTTAATGCTTTCAGGGTCTTTAATCGCTGTTTTTAACGCTCCCTTTACGCCTACTTCTTTTTTGGAAGCAAGATAGACAAGCGTTTCCTGGATGTCTCTAACCTTATTGGAAAAAGCAAATTCAGGATTGAATCTTGTGGCTAATCCGGCATAAAATCTGGTAACAAGTTTCACTCCTCTAATCAGTCCTTCTACCTTCTGGCGATTAACCCCACGCAAAGCCATTGCCAATTGAGGATCGTTTATTTTTAGATATACCTGTTTGCCTTCTTCTCTTAAAGGTAATATATTAGGGTCTGTAGTAAATTTCTGTCTTGCAAATATTGTTTCTTCCATTTCTTCAATGGTAAGTTTAGGAGTTGGACGTATGTCTAATAATGGATTAAGACTTGGAATTTCTTTTATTATATTATCCATTTCCTTAGAAAATAAAGGTAAGTCTTGTTTAGCTAAATCTCTATGAGTAAGCCACCATTCAAAAGCGTCAGCAAACCTTTCTTCTGCTTTTCCCATTCTATTAACGCTTTCGCCAGATCGTTGCATATGCGAAATCATTTCTTCAGCGATAGCTTTTGTTTGTCCTCTTTTATAAAATCTTTGTTTTAATCCAAATTTATCATCAAAAAAATGAGCTGTTTCATGAGATATAACTTCCCTCGGTGTAGCAAATTTTCTTGTTATTTGCTTTCCTGCTGGATAATATTTCCCTAAAATTCTACCAGGCTGTCCGGTCGTTTTAAGCTTTGCTCCTAATTTCTGAGCGAAACCTTTTAATTGATTCATAAAATCAATATCAATAGCAGCTTTATGTGTTACTTTACCAACAGGCATTACCGGCAATTCAACTTCCTCAAACAACCCGTCGAAGTATTTATTATCTCTCACAAACCTTAAAGTGTGATTATCTATGATATTCTTTTCAGACCGAGCCAGGGCTGACTTATAATTTGTAACCACATTGGTTAAAATATCCGCAACTTCTTTTTCACTGCCAAACGCTCTTTTTAATCCCGCTCCCTGAACCCCGAATCCCTTTCTGGTTAAAACCTCAACTATATCGTCATTCTCGCTCATAACCCTGTTCAGGGGAACGTGGTTCTTATATTTCGTTCTCAAGGTATCAAGTAGGGTTTTATCTATAACCCCACTCTCAAGAAGAACATCTAAGGTCTTGTTATTTAAGTTTTGTATCTCATTAGCTATGCGTTCAACCTCTTTAGCATAAGGCTTACTGGCTATATCAGTAAGTATCTTTTCAGCTTCTTTATTGGTTATCCCTGCTGCTTTTTCTCCAAGAGCAGCGTTTCTTTCCGGAGCGTGTCTTGCTATTAGATACTGGTTAATTTCTTTTGATAATTCAGCGTCTGGGACTTTAACAGTTCTTGAAGTGCTTAGAATATCCTTATCAATGCCGACAATTATATTGTCTGCTTCTTCTACCCTTGTCCCTAATCTTCCCCAGTATCTTATTTCTGCTTCATAGGGATTATTAGTTTCGGTTATAATTGTTCCTTTTCTCTGTATAAGTTTTTTTACTCTTAACCAGTCGTCATCTACAAACTCCCTAATATTATCCCACTTGGTTTCTATGGCTTTCATATTTTCCGGGGTTATGGGAATATCTAAATTAACCGCCCCTCTCTCGCTCTTGAGTATTGAAGGCTTAACACCCTGGGAGGTGGCTTGATTCCAGATGTCGGTGAGTTGGGAATGTGTTTTAATTTGATTCCTACTGAATGGCACTACCGTATTGCCACCAGATTCTTCATCACTAAAAATCATTCCATCATATTTAGATTTAATTCTTTTCGCGTCGCCCCCCATATCCTCAACGTATCCAAATATCCTTTTTAAGTTTTGTGGTAACGATGAATTTGAATTTTCGACGGAAGTGTTATCAAGAATTTTGTTAATTGCCGCTCTTTTTTCTTGCTTATCCCAAAACTCAGCATAGTCCAGTGATGAATCGTATTGTTTTAAATCTTCAATCAGTTCGTCTTCATTAAAAATATCAAATATTGTTGTTTCATCTGTCATTGGATTTTTTATATCAATATTTGCCTTAGTTATATTAGGATTATATCCTTTTGTTTTCCGAGCTTCTAATATATCGGAAGTAGTGGCCTTCGGAGTTGAAGATAGACTATATTTTTTCGCCACACTTTCGCTATCTGTGAAATAAACATCTCCCAGCGATGTACCTCTTATTGATGAAGGAATATCTCCTTTGTAGGACGTAGTGCGTCCGTGGTAATAGACAGGCTTACTATTTACAAACTCCTCAGCCGTCTTATACTTGCGGGCTTCCTCGATGAGGGGTGAGGGCTTAGGCATAGGCGTAATCGCTGGCTTAACAACTGCCGGCTGCCTGGAAGCCAAAGAAGGCGTAATCATCCCTGAAACAGGCGGTTGCGGGGCTGTAGGTAATATTTCCGGTTCAGTTCCCCGGAAGAAATTTTTACCTAACTTAAAAGTATTTAATATGTCTTTCGGTGGAGATATAAGATTATTATTTTTATCTTTAAACTGAACATCAAAATCACGATATCCCTTTACTTTGCTTATTTTCCCTAATTTTTCAGTAATATATATTTTACTATTAGGATATTTCTCTTTTATAAATTGCTCTATTTGTAATTTATTAACCGAACCTCTAAAACTTAATTTTAATGGTTCGGCAAAGCCACTTGGAGTATGAATAGCGGTTATTAATTCTGGAGCATTTTGTAGGGCTGTGGGAGCGGGTTTGGGGGCTAACCCCATACCAGCAGGAGCTTTGGCCATCGGAGCGGTTAATAATTTAGGTTTCATCATCTCTGTTATGGGTTGCTCCATACCAAAAGGCTTAAGCGGTACTTTCGTAGTTAGTACCTGGCCCAACCTCTTTGCTTCTTTAGGAATAGTTGTTTGTTGTGTATAGGTTTTTAATGCGTCATCTACTTTATCCAGTACATCGGCTTTGACTTTAGCTACATCGTCAACATAGCCAGCCTTACCCATTTTATCAATAGCGGAACTTACGCTAGTTCTTAATAATTTATATTTTACTAATTGAGAAAGCCTTTGCTGTATTTTAGTAACTCCATACATTTCAAGCAAATCAGGGATCATACTTGCGCTGGCAGTGATCCAGGGCGTAGCTTGGTTATAATCTCCGCCACCTTGTTCTAATTTGCGGGCTAAAATACTATTGATCACATCTCCGGTAACTTTACGAGCTTTTATATCTTCACTGGCTTTCTTTAATCCTTCGCCAGCTATTAAATTTGTTATCCCGCCTAATCCAACAAAGGGAAACTCTAAAGCTTGCCCTGTTTTTCTTAATACATCCACGCCTTTTTCAACTACTGGCTTTACATACTTTTCGCCAATAGGGGAATAAGTCTGCATTGATCCTTTTTGAGTATATCCTTGTATGTCATAAGGTTCTTCTATTATTGGCTTTCTTTGCGGCCTGGCTAATAATTCAGCTTGTAATCTTGCAGCCGGTGTTTCCGCCCATTTGCGCTCTTGCTCGGGAGTGGCTAACCCAGTAGTAGTCCCAGTAGTACCCGGAGTTCTATTAGGCATTAAATCGGAAAAGTCCATACCGATAGATTTAGGAATTACTGACTTTTTATCTCTCTTTGGTATAAGATCATCAAATTGCAAAGCCATCTATATGCTCCAAGTTGTTAAAATATATCTTCACTTTCTTCTTTATCTTTACTATAAATAACTCTCATAATTTCAGCAGAGTATTGCGGATAAGCAGCAGATAAACGACGATACACCTTATCTTTATCAGCTTTATTATCAATCGCTTCTACTGCGGATTGTAAATCTGCTTTATATTCTTTAGAACGATAACCTGATTCTTTTTTGGTTGGTTTAAATCCAGCCTTTGCTTTCTCAAATGCGATTGCTTCCGAACCATACTTGGATATTCCTAGAGCTTCCGGCGCCGGTGCTCCATACGAAATTCCGCCTACTCTCTTCACCGTTTCCGGCACAGGAACATTCCCCATATAATTAAATTGGCGTTCTGTTTCCTGCTGCGGAGATATAGGCTTTAATCCAGTGGTAGATCTCTGAGCAGCTCTATTTTCTTCTTGCAATAATTCTTGTATTCTGTTCCTTTGTTCTCTTTCGTTTAGTTTATGCTGGAAATAAGCCTGCCCATACCTATCTGCCGAAGTCGCTGCCCCTGTAATAAGTGCCTTAAAATTAACTCCCATTTATATCACCGCCTAACATAGAGTAATTAACCATATCAAAACCGCTACTATGCCTTATTACTGCCTCTGGTATAACCTGTTTAACCTCATCTGCCATTACGCCAATATGCTTAATCTTATCCCAGAGATAGTTAAACTCGTATATTCCAATACCAAGTAAATTAGTACCTATGCGTTTAATATTCTCTTTAAGCCGACGATCTGAAAATTTTATAGCAGCAGCTCCTATGGTTACAGCAGCACTGCCGATAGCTCCCCACATTGAAGCGTCTGCCGCAGCGTCGCTATTAGCTTTTGCAATCTGTTTATCAATTTCCTTTAGTTCTAAATCATATCCGTGTTGCTTATCTAACATATTATTTTGTTGCGCAACAGTACGTTGCCAGATTAAATCTTCACGTGCTTCATTAAGTACACGTAATCTCTCATTATTAGCAGCGTCCCACTGTCTCCACGCTTCCTGTCGATCTAGTTCTCCCTGCTGAAAAGCATATTCTATCGCACGAGTAGCTTTATCGTAGTTGTTATTACGTATCCATTCTTTATCATTTAATGCCTGAGCATATTCAGCCCCAAATATTTTAGCCGTTTCTCCGCGTAACCAATCATGTTCTTTAACATCCTGTCCCATTTCCCATACTGCTTTTGCTTCTGCGTCTTTCCTTTGCGCTTCCAGCTTTTCACTTTGCTTTTGTAAAGTCTGCGTTCTTTCCCAATCACCTGCTTTTTGCGCCTGATCCATCTCAAAATCATTCTTGCGTATATTTTCATTGATCAGGGATTCCGACTTACTAGCTTCAAGTCCCGCGGCTGTCTGCGCTAATTGCTTACCAAACGCTTCTATTGGTTTGCGCCTGAATTCATACGCTAATCCTGATTTGCCGCCTTCTCCAGCGGCTAAATTAGCCCGTTCTCCAGCTCCGGCCATAGCTTCTTCCAGTCCAGGCAACGCTCCTAATCTAGCCGCTTCCAGGGCGGCCTTATTACGTTGGTCTAGTAAAGCTGGGTCAACTCCAGGTTTATATGCTACTTGATTATAAGGGATTACCGGCTGGTTAAAAAGGCCAGGATCGAAAGATGATTGATAAGGAGTTCGTCCGCCAAAAGGGGTCATTTCGTATTTAACATCATCTGCCAAACTTGTTGGATCAGGTGGAATAATCGGATCAAGAGGAGGTGTTGGATCAGGAATAATCGGATCAATCGGATCAAGAGGAGGTGTAGTTGTATCTCCGTTTTTAGGATATGTAGGATCATCTAATCTAAATTGTGTCGTTGTCCCAGCAGGAGGTACTACTGCTTTCCCCGTTACGGGATCAATCGCCTTGCCTATATCTTGATTATAAGTAGGACTCCCCCATCCGTACGGCATTGGCCCAGCCGTATCTCCGATTTTAGGAGATACACCTGCGGGAGGAAGATAAGACAAAGCGGGAGGCTTATATTCCTGCCCTATTTTAGTCCACCAATTTTCCTCGCCATATCCTAACGGCATTCCTCCTATCATATCACCATATTTAGCCATCGTAATCTCCTCCGTTTTCTACTCTATTTAGCTTCTAATTTTTCAATACGTTTAATTAATTTATCAATTTCAATTTGCTGATCCTGAATACTTTTTATTAATACTGGAATTAATAATTTATACTCAATCATCATTCGTCCGTCGCTTAATGTCTTAACTGCGTCGGGATAAATAACTTGTAATTCTTGAGCGATTAATCCCGTATGAACGGTGGTGGTGTCGTTGTCGTATTCGGACTTATAATTAAAATCTTTAACCTCTATTTTTAATAAATCTACTAAACCGTATTTAGTAGGTTTGATATTCTTCTTTAAACGCTCATCAGACACTGCGGTCGTGTCAATGGTTCTATTGCCAATATACAACGTAGAAGAAGCAGCGCCAGAAGTTTGCGCATTGATTGAATAATCAGTTAAGCCCGTAGCTAAATATATCGCCTTGCCAGAAGGAACAGTAATATCTTGTGAGGAATAAAATCCAGTAGCATTCGTTTGCGTAACAATCGTTCCGCCGGCAACGGTGTCTATTCTATCCCCTGTTCCTTCGGTTATATATGTATTTGTTCCGCCGTCTAAATATATTTTTTTAGTCGCAGGGATTGCAATATCTTGACTGCTATAAAATTGTCCCGTGCTGGTTTGTGTAACAATCGTTCCGCCGGCAACGGCGTCTATTCTATTAGACCCTCCATAATTTAGATACGTGTCCCCCGCTGAATCACCGTCAAGATTGAATTTAGTAGCGGAATCCAACACCAGATTGCCGT
>Ga0180732_1001812_pt1 | contig 12378 bp, 12 predicted proteins | sample KR11_01MetaG_FD_148674 | JGI IMG/M metagenome (GOLD analysis project Ga0180732, IMG submission 148674) | Groundwater microbial communities from the Olkiluoto Island deep subsurface site, Finland - KR11_0.1 MetaG | ecosystem: Environmental > Aquatic > Deep subsurface > Groundwater | place...
GGGGCCCTATCAGACCCTGATCCGGTCCTTGGAAACGCTTTCCATCGGCATCGGCGGGGATAGCCATATTTCGGTGATCCATGGCGAAATAAAAATCGGTCCGGATCGCAAGGGTCCGGCCATGGCCCACGGAGGCCCGGTTCCCACACCCACGGATGCGCTTTTTGTTCTGGGGAAAAACATGGACGGGGACAGGGACAAAGCCGTGCAGGGATTTACTCCCATTGCAGAAGCTTTGGGGTTGAGCGTGGAAGAGGCGGCGGATAAAATTTTCAAACGGACCTGCCGCATGATTCTTTTGGAGGCTCGAAAGATGATTCGGCGGATCAACCGGAAGCCGGTTTACACGGTTTACGAAATGCTTGAAGGTCATAAGGTTAAGCCCGTGGAAATTCTCGTTCTGGGCGGGCCTGCCCCTTATTTTGCAGAATGTTTCAATGAGGTTTCGGATTTTACGGCAAAGGTCGTGCCCAGGTGGACGGTGGCCAACGCCATCGGCGCGGCCCTGGCCAGAACCACCTCCGAGGTGATGTTGTTCGCCGACACCGAGCAGGGTATCGCCACATCGCCGGGAGAAAATTTCAGGGAAGAAATCCCCAACACCTTTACCAAGGAAGAAGCCATTGTCATGGCCCTCGATCTGCTTAGGCAAAAGGCCCTGAGAAGGGGGGCCAATCCGGAGTACCTGGAAATGGAAGTGGTGGAGGAGCAGGAATTCAACATGGTCAGGGGATTTTATACCACTGGAAAGAACATTCGAGTGAAAGTACAGGTAAAACCCGGATTGATTCATGGGTATGACAATTTGATTCGGAAGCTTAAAGCAGAGTAACAAAACACCTCTTCCGGACATGGGAGTAAATTATGCTGCGCGCAAAAAATAAAACCGGCCTGGTGTTTTTCCCCGCCTTTGATTGGGCCATAGACCCCACCCACCCGGAAAGGGAAGAACGCCTGTTGTATACCCAGGATCAGGTGCTTGAAGAAGGGGTCCTGGACATCGAGGGCATCACCGAATACAAGCCGGATCTTGTGACCTTAAAAGATGTCCAGAGGGTTCATTTCTGCGTGCCGGATGTGTGGTCCAGAACCACGGAATCTCATTTCATCAGCGCAGGCGGAGCCAAGAATCTCGGCATTGCCGTCATGGAAAAGGAAATCGACAACGGGTTTGCGCTTGTGCGGCCTCCCGGCCATCACGCCATGCGAGTGGTTCACGGGGCACGGGGGTTCTGCAATATCAACATCGAAGCCATCATGATTGAATTTCTCCGCCAGGCCTATGGAGTGAACCGAGTTGCCATTGTGGATACGGACTGCCATCACGGAGACGGCACTCAGGATATTTACTGGCATGATCCCGACACCCTTTTCATCTCCATACACCAGGACGGCAGAACCCTTTATCCGGGGTCGGGTTTTCCCCATGAACAGGGCGGCCCCAATGCCCTGGGCACCACGGTGAACATCCCCTTGCCTCCCTACACGGCGGAAGAAGGATTTCTCTACACCATTGAAAACATTGTCCTGCCCATTCTGGATGATTTCAAGCCGGATTTGATCATAAACTCCGCAGGCCAGGACAATCACTATACAGACCCCATCACCAACATGAATTTTTCAGCCCGGGGGTATGCGGACCTCACCTCCATGCTTAAACCCCACATCGCCGTGCTGGAAGGCGGCTATTCCATTGAAGGGGCTTTGCCCTATGTGAATGTAGGGATTATTCTGGCCCTGGCCGGAGTGGATTACAGCCATGTGAAAGAGCCGGATTATGACACTCGAACCCTGCGCAGGCAATCCGATATTTTGGAGCAGATCAAAGAGGTTGAAGTCAAGATCAAGGAGAACTGGCAAAGCAAGGAGATGATCCGGCGAGCCATTCAGCAGTCCAAGGATTTCGTTCAGAGAAACCGTACGATTTTTTATGATACCGAGGGCATTACCGAAACCCAGACGGAAAAAATACGGGTATGCAAAGATTGCGGCGGAGCCTTGAGAATCGATTCCCGATCCGACAGGGGAAACCATATCCTTGCCGTGCATGTTCCAAGAAAGGCCTGCCCTGCCTGCATAGAGACAGGGCACCAGTGGTTTGATGAAAAAGAAACCGAGAATTTTGACATGGTCTTTTTGCAGGATCGAACCACGGATAAGTATATGCAGAAGAAAAAAAGTTAACCGAGCCACTTTCAAAAGGCCCCATTTTGGCCGATCTCTGCGTTGCGCTCCAATTTCAATCCTCAAAATACGTAAATGTATTCCTGCGGTTGAAATTTTCTCGCGCCTTGACCTCTGCCAAACTGAAACGTTTTGAAAGTATCTCCCTGGATTTGAGTTTTCAGCAGAGTTGTTTTTGAAACCGAACAAACAGACAACCCTTTACGACAACCTGATTCTTCGGTCCCGGATTCTTGATTCGGTCCGCCGCTTTTTTCTGAACAACCATTATCTTGAAGTGGAAACCCCGGTTCGAATCCCGGCCCCGGCCCCTGAAATTCACATTGATGCCCAGCCTTCCGGGAACTGGTTTCTTCAAACCTCTCCGGAACTCTGCATGAAACAGCTCCTTTCCGCCGGATTTCCAAGAATATTCCAGATCTGCAAAGTGTTTCGCCAGAAGGAAAGAGGCCGCCGTCATCTGCCGGAATTCACCCTTTTGGAATGGTATGCTGCGAAGATGGATTACCTGGGCATGATGGAGGTTTGCGAGGATCTTGTGCGCCATGTAGCACGGGAAAACGGTTTCGGAGAGTGTTTAGAATACCGGGGAAACAGCATCCAACTCGGGAGGCCCTGGGAAAGAATTTCACTCCAGGCTGCTTTTGAAAAATATGCGTCGGTTTCTCTGGAAAAATCGCTATCTGATGACACCTTTGATGAGATCATCAGCCAGGAAATCGAACCCTTTCTGGGGATACAAAAGCCGGTATTTCTATATGATTATCCGGCTGAAAAAGCCGCCTTGGCCCGCTTGAAACTCGGCAATCCGGAAGTTGGAGAACGGTTTGAGCTTTATATGGCAGGCCTTGAAATCTGCAATGCGTTTTCGGAACTCACAGACCCTTTGGAGCAAAGGCGGAGATTTGAAAAAGATGCTCTGGTCCGGGAAGCGATGGGGAAGGATATTTACCCTCTGCCGGAGGTTTTTCTTGAAAGCCTGGTCCACATGCCGGATGCTGCGGGAAACGCACTGGGCCTGGACCGTCTGGTGATGATTTTTGCCAATGCTGAAACCATGGATGAGGTGGTGGCGTTTGCTCCCGAGGAATTATAAAAATATGGTTTTTTTAACAGGCAAAAAAAAGCCCTATATTATGGCCCACCGGGGAAATCCCACGGTTTGCCCGGAGAATACCCTGGCATCCTTTCAACAGGCGGTGGAAGACGGGGCGGACATTATTGAAACAGACCTGCATCTTTCAAAGGACGGAGAGTTTGTCTGCATTCATGACGCCACGGTGGATCGAACAACGGACGGTCATGGCCCTGTGGCGGATAAAACCCTTGAAGAATTGAGAAAACTCAAGGCAGGATGTGGCTTTGAAGGTTTCTCCCGGGAGAGCATCCCCTCCCTGAAGGAGGTTATTTCCATACTTCCAGCGGATGTGGCTTTGGCCCTGGAGCTTAAAATCGATGGTTTCCTGGAGGAGGAAATTTGCGGCAGGCTTGTGGATCTGCTTAAGGAGAGTCGAATTCTTGAGCGGACCCTGATTATTTCCTTTTCCCTGCCAAGAACCCAGGCCATGAAGGCTGTGGAGCCCGGCATCCTCACCGGATGGATCACCCTTTCCCGGAAACGCCCCATCAAAGGTCCTGATTTGCTGGGGCCGGCCTGGCCCATCCTGATGGCCAACCCCCTGTATGTTTTATGGGCCCATGGGCAGGGCCAGGCCGTCTGTGCCCTGGACAATCAAACCGATTCCCGGCTCTGGCTCTACAGGTTTTTGGGTTGTGATGCGGTTCTCACCAATGATTCCGGAAAAACCGCTCGAAAATTAAGAAGGAACCGATGACCCTGGCCGGAATGAAAATCGGCATTTTATTTGGCCGGTTTTTAGGGTATAAAACTTTCCTGACCAAAAGAAATCCTGAAAACAAGGTTTGCATTGGCACCCATAAACATTGAAAATATCTATGACGGGATCCCTGAACATCTTCCGGAGGAATGGTTTCAGATTCTCCTTGAGAACCGGAACTTCAGGATAGAGCGCATTGTTTCCAAAGGGCAGGGGACGCCTGAAGGGCAATGGTTTGATCAGGATGCGGACGAATGGGTGATTTTACTCAAAGGCGCTGCGGGTCTCCGGTTTAAAGACGATGAACCGGTGGTGAAACTTCTGCCGGGGGATCATCTCCATATTCCGGCCCACGTAAAGCATAGGGTGGAATGGACGGCTGATCATGAAAACACCGTTTGGATTGCCATTCATTATGCGTCAGCAGCAGCAGCAGAAGAAGAGCATAACTTAAACCGGTCCCACGCGGAGTCGCGGAGAACGCGGTGAGAAATACACAAGCAATGAACAATGATTAAGGAATAATGCAATGACGGATTCAAATACACCCCCGGGGTTGGACTTCATTAGAACCATGATTTCAGAGGATGTGGCGGCAGGAAAGCATAACGGCAAAGTTGCAACCCGGTTCCCGCCGGAACCCAATGGATACCTGCATATCGGCCACGCGAAATCCATCTGTCTCAATTTCGGAGTGGCCCGGGAATACCCGGGAGGAACCTGCAATCTGCGGTTTGACGATACCAACCCGGAAAAAGAAGACACGGAGTATGTGGAGTCCATACAGGAAGACATACGATGGCTTGGGTTTGACTGGGAAGATCGGTTGCATTTCACCTCGGATTATTTTGAAAAATTATACCAGTACGCCGAGCAGTTGATTCAAATGGGAAAGGCCTATGTATGCAGCCTGAGCGCCGAGGAGGTCAGGGAATATCGCGGAACCTTGACGGAGCCGGGCAAGGAAAGCCCCTTTCGGAATCGGTCTGTGGAAGAAAACCTTTCGCTGTTTCAAAGAATGCGAGCCGGTGAATTTGCGGACGGGACCCACCTGCTGCGGGCGAAAATCGACATGGCCTCCCCCAATTTCGTGATGCGGGATCCTCCGCTTTACAGAATTCGCCATGCCCATCACCACCGAACCGGGGATCAATGGTGCATTTATCCCATGTACGATTATGCCCATTGCCTGTCCGATGCCATGGAAGGGATCACCCATTCCCTGTGCACCCTGGAGTTTGAAAACAACCGGCCCTTGTATGACTGGATTCTGGATACCCTGAAGATTTCCCATCGGCCGGAGCAGACGGAATTCGCCCGGTTGAACCTCACCTATACGGTTTTGAGCAAACGAAAACTCATCGCCCTGGTTCAAAAAGGATATGTTTCCGGGTGGGACGACCCGAGAATGCCCACCATTTCCGGTATTCGTCGACGGGGGGTTTCGCCTGGCGCCATTCGCAATTTTTGCGATCGCATCGGTCTGGCAAAAAGGGACAGCCGGGTGGATATGGCCCTGTTGGAGCATTGCGTAAGGGAAGATTTGAACAAAACCGCCCCTCGAATGATGGGGGTTTTACGGCCCCTGAAGGTGGTCATCGAAAACTATCCCGAAGACCAAACGGAAGTCATGGAGGCCGTGAACAATCCTGAAGACCCGGCCATGGGCTCCCGGAAAGTGCCTTTTTCCAGGGAGATCTACATTGAACAGGAAGACTTCATGGAGGACCCGCCCAAGAAATTTTTCCGGTTGGCTCCCGGAAAGGAAGTCCGGCTCCGGTATGCCTATTTCATCACGTGCACCAAGGTGATCAAGGATGAAAGGACCGGTGAAATCAAGGAGCTTCGGTGCACCTATGACCCGGCAACCCGGGGAGGAGACGCGCCCGACGGCCGCAAGGTGAAAGCCACCCTGCACTGGGTATCCGCAACCCATGGTGTTTGCGCCACGGTTCGCTTGTACAATAGTTTGTTCACCACGGAAGTGCCGGATGGCGACAAGGAGGGCAGGGATTTCCTTACATTCATCAACCCCCAATCCCTGGAAGTTCTTTCCAATTGCCGGGTGGAACCTGCCCTGGCGGATCTTGCTCCGGGAAGCATTTGCCAGTTTGAACGCCTGGGGTATTTCTGCGCGGATGCAAAAGACTCGAAACCGGATGCGCCGGTATTCAACCGCACCGTGACCTTGCGGGATGACTGGGCCAAGATCCAAAAGAAAAAGGAATAAGGAGAACAGCATGGACCTTCAAAAATGGATCCAATTTTTCAAGTGGTGTTCGATCCTCAATGGGAGTTTGCTGGTTTTATGGACGATCCTTCAACTGTTGGCCCCGGATTTGATTTATGCCATACAACATCCCTGGTTTCCCATGGGGAGAGAAACCTTTGATGTTGTTAATTACTGCATGATCGGCCTGTTTAAATTCATGTTATTATTCCTGAATCTTGTGCCCTATTTATCCCTGTTGATCCTGAAAAAACAATCATGAATTCCTGGATTGAATGGGCCCAAAAGAATATGGCCATCGCCCAATTGTGATTCGTACGTCAAGGCAGAAAATGACTGAGCAGACAAAAGGCATCCCCGGGGATGCCTTTTGTATTTAAGCCCTGTGGGGTTGATTAGACCAGAAATTTCCCGGACAATCCACTGATGATCTCAACCGCGTCTTTCATGACTTTGTCCACCAAATCCTTGCATGTGGGAAGATCGTTGATCCTTTGAGCGCATTCACCCCCGGCAATGAGGGCGTTGGCCTCATCCCCTGCATAGGCGGCATTAATGCCTTTGACTTCATCCTGGATCAATTCCATGGACCCCTCTCTGGAAGCCAGTTTCGGATCCCCCAAAAATACGCCCGGCGCTTTTTCCAGCGTGTTTTTCTGATGGTTCAAACTCACCTGGGTCTTAATCCATCGGGCGGGTCCCACAAAACCTCTCGCAACAAGGGTTTGCCGGTCACCGGCTTTAACGATGCCTTCTTTCCATACCTGGGCGAAATCGCTTTCGGCGGTGGCCAGAAAACGGGTGCCCATTTGAATGCCTTGTGCGCCCATGGCCAGGGCAGCGGCTAAGGTTTTGCCGTCGCAGAATCCACCGGCACCCACGATGGGAATGCCCGATCCTGATAGAGCTTCAACCACGGCCGGCAACAAGACCATGGAATGGACCGGTTCCCAGGAGGTGTGAAATCCCCCTTCATGTCCGGAAGCCACAATCAGATCCACACCGGCTTTTGCGCAACGTTCCGCGCCTTTTACAGAGGGGATCACGTGAAACCACTTAAATCCCGCCCCCTTGATTTTTTCGCTCCACCCCAGGGGATCACCCGCTGAAGTGAAGATTACCTTAAAAGTGTTTTTCAGTTCAGGTTCTTCTTCAAAGGCTTGAATGGCAGTATCGATGATCATATTCGCTTTTTGATGGTCCGCTCCCGACACCATGACATTCAACCCCCAGACCCCTCCTGAATCTTTGGTGGCCTTGTGGGTCTGTCGAAACAGTTTCCTGAGAATGGTGGGGTGGTCGTCTTCCATGTCAGCACCGGCGGTTTTTACAAAATGCTCATGGATTCCCCCCACAGCTCCGAATCCGATGCCACTGGTGGAATGAAGGCCCAAAACCCCGGCATTGGCGGCTGCGGCGGCCAGATGATTATTGCTGAAGGGACCCATTCCAGCTTGGATAATCGGGTGTTTGATGCCCAGCATCCGGGTTAATTCCGTTTTAATCATTTGTTTCTCCTTCTTTTTGTTTTGGCAGTGGTTGAGGGGAGTTAACGAATCATTTTGTGCGATTTGGTAAAACCTAAATTAGGTAAAAGAAACTCCATCCGTCAACGGGTGGAGTTTCTTTTGGGTTTGAATCGAGCATAGGCTGGGGCAACTATTTTTTGGTATAATCGTACCAGCCTTTTCCCGTTTTCTGACCGTATTCGCCTTTTTTGTAATGCTCAACCAGGCTGGGGATGGGAAGCACGGATCGATCGCCGGTGTTTTTGAAATTTTCCATGCCCATGGTGTAGGACAGGTCCAGTCCCGTAAGATCGTTTAAGCGGAAGGGCCCCATGGGGTGTCCGGCGCCATAGACGCAGGCATTATCAATATCTTCCACGGTTGCAATCCCCATTTCAAGGATCCACTGGGCTTCTCTTGAAATGGCGCCGAAGATTCTATTCAACAGGAAGCCGTCGACTTCTTTTTTGAGACGAACACCCACTTTGTCAATTTTTTTGCACAGATCCATGGAAATTTCCGCGGTTTCATCCGAGCAATGGGGGCCTTGAACCACTTCCACAAGTTTCATAACCAGAGCCGGGTTGAAAAAGTGCAGGTTGATGACTTTCTCCGGCCGTTTGGTGGCATCGGCGATTTTTGAACTGACAATGGCTGAACTGTTGGTGGCCAGAATGGCGTGGGCCGGGGCAAATTTGTCCAGGTCGGCGAAAATCTTTCGCTTCAGAGCCAACACTTCAAGCACGGCTTCAATCACATAGTCGGCATCCTTCACCGCCTCTTGCATGCTGGAAGTAAAGCTGATTCTGGACCGGATTTCCTTGGCCTGATCCGCAGTCATCTTGCCTTTTTGGACCCTACCGGGAAGATAGCTGTCTACAAACGCCTCGGCCTTTTTAAGAATATCTTCCTTGACATCCGTGCATACAACTTTATACCCGTGAATCGCGCACAGGGTGGCAATCTGGTGCCCCATGTTTCCGGCTCCGATAACAGCGATGTTTTTAATGTCTTCCAATTTCATTTTATAGCCTCCTTTTTTAATCATAAATTTTTAAATGACATGGATGGATCGTACTCGAACTATTATAGTCCTAAATTAAATTAGGATCGTCTTTCCTAACATCTGTTTTGACCTCGTTCAAGCCTAATTGCAATATAATAAATAAACGGCAATCAGAGGGCATCATAAGGGATTTGACGGTTGCCGTTTCAAATTGGCCGGGGTTTGGTTTGAAAGGGATTTTCTTGACTATCTATTTTTTATTGGTTATACCGTCGTGCAATAAAAAAAACAAATAAATTGAGATAGATAAAATGAAATTAACAAATTATGTCAGAAATGATTTCGGCAAGTGCGACCTTCCCCGAAACACCATTGAAAAAATAAAAGACGGGTTCCGGAAATTGAACCCTCAGGGTTGACTATGCACCCTATAAAGTTTCAGACAACATTTACTGGGGGCAAATCTGGATCGATTCCATTCAGATCGTGTGCAATGGAAAAGGCATGACGCCTGAGCTTGCCGAAGCCAGTGCCCACGCGGAACTGGCTGAACGCTTCAGTGCAGGGTTGTTCTATGCGGTTTTTGAAGAGCGCGTGCGGTTTAATATTCCGGCCCTGTACGATCGGGAAACCAGCGGTTTTCTGAACCATGAATGGATGGACGGGTATGTTCATGCCCACCAGGATGAATTGGAAGGCGATATTCTGCCCATAGAAAGTCTGCTGGCCAACGAACATCATTTAACGGAAAAGGATATCGCCAGCATTAAAAGCAGCAAAATGGCCGGCCACTGGGTGAACGGATTTTCAATTCTTCGTGAAAAAACCGTAAAGGTTCCCATTAATTTTGTGAACTACATTCATGCCTCCAACGGTCTGGCTGCTGGAAATACCCTGGAAGAAGCCATGATCCAGGCTTCCTGTGAAATATTTGAACGTCACGTGCAGATCCACATCATCAAGCCTGAGAAAACAGTGCCGACCATTGACCCCAATTCCGTGGACCATGTTGGAATCCAGAAAATGATTCAATACTATCAGGGGAAAAATGTGGATGTTCTCATCAAGGATCTCTCCATGGGAGGCGTCTTCCCCTGTATTGGCGTGTTATTTATCAACCACAATCTGTCTCCCGGTCGTCTGGAACACAAGATCCTGATTCCAGGAGCCTGCTTTCATTTGGATGAAGCCCTGACCCGGTGTTTCACCGAAAGCATGCAGGGCCGCGAAACCCTGGCGGTTCCCCGTCCGCAATTGGATAAACCCGTGGTCCATCGCTCCCGTGTGAACAATTTTTACCTGCTGATGAAATGTTGTATTTCTCCCAAAGACATTTCTTTTCTGGAAAAAGGAGAGATGACGACCTACCGGAACCTCAAAAGCCAGGATATTTTCGGTGAGATCGAGCAAATCAAGAGCATCTGCCGGCAACTCAATACGGATTGCATTCTCATGAACCACACCCATCCCGTATTGAATTTTCCGGTCGTACGCGTCATCATCCCTGGGGTCTCGGATTTTTTACCCTTTTTGAGCCCGGATATTCTCACCTCGGAAGAAACAAACCCGTCTGCGGCATGGCGGGGGGAAAGATTCAGAAATATCATGCAGAGCTTTTTTTTATAATTCTAATGATCGAACTCCCAACTCAGATCATCAATGGCATCCACCACCATTCCCGTTCCCACGGCGATTAGAAGGATATCCTGGGCCACGCGCACAAATTTGTGCCGAGACGGCACGGGTCCCAACTGCACAAGGAGGCTCGATGGAAGATCGTGATAAATGACTTCTTTCGGCAGTGGCCGGCCGATGCCCCATTTTTTTGCCTGGCCGGGAGGCATGCAACCGTTGCCTTTTTTGGCAAGGCCGGGCGGGCAGTGGCCCTTCCGATACGCATTAGCATAGTAATCATGAATATACGATCGCTGTTGTTCGTTGAAATGGCGGTGTCTCTGATCCCCGGATCTATTGCTCTCATAAGACTGATTGTGGCCGGAATTTCCTTTTTCTCCAAAACTTTCTTCTGTCTTTTTGGATTTGTTTTTCCCGCCCTTGTCGTCGTTTTTCCAAGACGGCTTCTCTGCCAGTACCGAGCCAGCAAAAAAGATTCCGACGAACATGAAAATTAGTATGTAATCCCGTTGCAAAGTAAATCGCTTCATGACTCCCCCTTATGGAAAGGATAGAACTTGTTGTTTTATGGTTTTTGCGGGTATGGTAGAAGACCCGGTCAAAATATAGGGCTTCCCTCCTGATCGGAGCAAGTATTTTGAAAAACCGAAAAAACGTTTGACTGAATCAGATTGTTCAGGATGTAAGAATCCTAACATGATGATCCGTGCAAAGCAAAGTCTTATCGCCAAACCATGCGATTCCGGTTATAATAAACTGTCACGGGTTTTCCGGGAAAAAGGCCTTTTTCCTGAATCTGTTCCGGGCAAACCTTGAGGTTGAAGGAGAGATTCCCCACCAGGATGGAAATATGGGTCTTTCCGGTGCTCCTTTCCAGGTTCAATCGTAATACCAGCCCGTGCAGAACTTCCAAGCCTTGAGCCCCTTGGGTGTCCCCCTCTAAAAAGACCTTCATCATGGCCGCAGCCTCTGAATGGGGCGGCTTGGGAGTGTGTATTTCCTGGCCGTCGGGCAGGCGCTTGCCAGTATTCCCATTGCCCAGGTCCTGCCAGGGGCCAAAAAGAATGTTTTCATTTTCTTTGTCCATCATTCGGCCCTTAAAAAGATGTAGAACATCATCGCAGACTTCGTTGAGCCAGGGATGATCATGGCTTGCAATCACCAGGGAGGTTCCCCACTGGTTGCGGGCATTGAAGGCCGCGTCTTTGATGAGCTGGGCGGATGCCCCGTCTATGGCGGCGGTGGGCTCATCCAGTAAAAGCACCTTGGGTTCCAGGGCCAGCCTTGCGGCCAGGGCCACTCTCTGGGCCTCACCCCCGGAAAGGGCATACCAGGGCCTTTGGGCAAATTCATCAAAGGCCAGACCCACCCTCAAAAGGGCTTTTTTAACCTCTGAAGCAAAAGGTTTCTTTTCTCCCCGAAGTTTCAGGCCGTAGGCCACATTGTTAAAGACACTGCGTTTCATCAGAATGGGTTCCTGGGGAAGGAGGGTGATTTGAAACCTGGCCTGTTTGGAAAACGGCCCCACGGAAAAGCCGTTATAGAGGACCTCGCCCCTGGAAGGTTTTTCAATGATCCCCAGAAGTTTTAAAAGAGTACTCTTGCCGCTGCCGTTGGGACCCGAAAGGCCGACAATGGCTCCCTGGGGAATTTCCAGCTGTTCCACTTGAAGAACGGTCTTCTCTGCGTAGATATGCTCAAGAGAATGTATTTTGTATATGGGGCGCGTATTTATGATCGTCTCCGCAAAAAAGAAACCGACAGGTTGACGCCAAAGGCGATCAAAAGCAGAATAAGGCCCAGGGCGATGCCCATGCCGAATTTGCCCTTGTTGGTCTCCAGGACAATGGCTGTGGTGACGGTGCGGGTATGCCATTTGATATTGCCTCCCACCATCATGGAAATTCCCACTTCCGTCATGACCCGGCCATAGGCGGCAATGGCCCCGGCCAGAAGTCCGTGTCGGGCTTCCCAAAG
>Ga0180732_1001813_pt1 | contig 12373 bp, 19 predicted proteins | sample KR11_01MetaG_FD_148674 | JGI IMG/M metagenome (GOLD analysis project Ga0180732, IMG submission 148674) | Groundwater microbial communities from the Olkiluoto Island deep subsurface site, Finland - KR11_0.1 MetaG | ecosystem: Environmental > Aquatic > Deep subsurface > Groundwater | place...
ACAGATATTTTAATTTCTCTTTTCCATAATTCAATTTTTTCTTCTTCTGACATATCTTGATATAATTTATTCATATTATCACTTAATAATCCATTAAACTTTTTGTTCCTGTAAATACTCCGTTTGCGTTTTTTAGTTTATTTTGTTTTATGACTTCAGTTGTGTCATAGTTTGTTATTATTAATTCAGTTACATGTTTTCTATTATCTTTATCTGCAGAACTGTAGAACACTGTATTATCTATCCACCAAAATCCATTACTTCCTTGTTCACCTACACAATAACGTTCACGAATAAATGATGCATCATCAATTGTTAAAATAAATTTTCCTTTTATTTTTATTAAAGTATTGTATAAACGTTGATGATCATGTAATGTAAAACTTATATTTTTTGATCCAGTTGATTTAAAATATTGTGCATTTACATCAGCTTTTATATATGGTGGATCAACAAAGAACAAGGTTTCTTCTCCATCATAATCGTTGATTACAAATTGAAAATCCTTATTATCTATTTGAACATGTTTTAATCGTGCAGCAATTTCATCAACTATTTTAAATTCATTAAAAAAAGCATCTCCCTGATTTCGACTTTTTCCATATCCCCATCCAGCCGAGAATTTTGCACCAAATGCACATTTTATCATACAAAAGAATCTAAATGCTCTTTCTAAATTACTAAATGTATAATGTTTTCCTGAATCAAAGTCTGTATAATATTCAGTAAATAATTCTCTTGAATACATTTCATATTTTTCTCTTTCTTTGAATTCATCTGGTTGTCTTTGAATTATTCTCCAAAAATTAATCAATTCTCCATTAATATCATTAATTACTTCAACTTTTGTTCTTGGTTTTGCAAAAAATACCCAACCACCGCCAAAGTTTGTTTCAACATAACAAAAATGCTCTGGCATCAATTCTACTATCTTTTTACAACTATTACTTTTTCCTCCAATGTAGTTCATTATAGAATCCATTATTTCACCTTAATAATCCATTAATGTTTTACCTAAAGATTTTTTATATATTTCTCTTACTTTCATCAATAATTCACCTAAATTATTTTCCCCTTTATTTTTATATACTCCCCAAAATTTATCTTCCCAAGTGTTTGTTTCTTCTAAATATTTATCCCCTGTAGATAATAATCGAGTTTTTAAAGATTGATTGCTAAATTTTTGAAGTAATAATTCATACATAATACCAATCTTAACTTGTTCCCAATCATTTCTTATAAATAATTTTCTTCCTAACTTTTTTGATTCTGATGCATTTATATTAGTAAACATCGATCTTTCTTGTTTATCAAGTGTCTTAGCTGATTGATATGCTGCTTCAGTTGATTTATATATCAATCCTTCGTATTCTATTTCTACAGGATAAAAATTTGATAGAAAACGATATTCACCAAAAAATCCATATATACCACTTTTTTGTTCCATTTTAATCATTCCTTAATCAATACAACTTTGATTCCTCTTTTCTTAGATTGTTCAACCATATTCTTAGTTCCTCTGCTCTTTTCAATGTCAGTATGAAATGCCAACACTAAATCAGGCTTTCCTTCATCTAACATTTGTTTGTTTCTGATTGGTCCAGCAGCTCTTCCATATTTTTTCCAATCAGCAGGAAATCCTGAATTATTAATTATATCATCATTATCTTTACTTGATATAAGTTTAATACCGATAGACTTTGCAATGTTAGCTAATATTTTGTCTGCTCCATTTGCACAACCTTGAATTATTTCTGTGTATTTAGGAAACTTTTCTAACTCTTTTCTTATAATTTCATAAGAAGTCCAATTACGGTCACCGCAGCAAAGTACTCTCATAAATCCTCATTATTAATTTTGATATCATTGACAAAATTCACATTTTCCTCGCTAATATGAATATTATCATAGCAAAAATCAACCAACACACACGTTCTATCCATAATCGTCTATGTACTATTTGCTGATAATCTTCTACAGCTTTCACATACTCACTTATTTCGCTCATAAATTCACCTTACTACACTTTTAATCCAACTGTTTTACCTTTCATTATATTTTTAATTTGAATTTCAGTTAGAGTTATTAAAATCATTAAATTATCATTCTTAACAGTTGAGATTTCATTTTTCTCACCTTTTTTAATATAAAATTTCATTGTTGAATTCATATAATTTAACTCTTAATACTCTAAATATCTATAAATATAGTTTCAACAGAAGATTTCTTTATTATGATGCTATCATTTTCTGTTATTTTATGTCTTCTTTGACCATCTGCAACTAACCATGGAAGATTTCCTTGTGTTTTATTTGTTACTTCAACTTTAAATGTAGTATTAATATTTGTAATTAATGATTTTGTATTATTCGGAAGTTTTTTTGATTGAAACAAACAATTATTTGAAACAATAGAAAATACATCTGTTAGTAAAACAGAACCTCCAGCATTTACATTGTATGCCGTAGAACCGGTTTTTGTTGAGAATATAATTCCATCACCTATCGATTCTATTTCAGGAACATATTTACTAAATACACTAAATTCTTCATTAATCATCATTTTTAAGTAAACTGTTTTATCAATTCCACCAATAGATATTTCATTTAATGCATCTATATATTCTGTTGTTCCATTATTAGTTATTTCAGCCACTATTCTTGTTTTATACAAAATTCCATATTTTTCATATATTAATGCATCCCATAATATAGAAGTATTATGTTCTTTTTTAATTTTGCAAAGATATCCAATTCTACCATAATTAACACCAATTATTGGAATTTTGAAATTTGCGATTTCATTTGCAGTATGAAGTAATAATCCATCTCCACCATAAACAATAGCAATATCCATATTAACTTTATATAATTTTGGATTTACAATTACTTTACATTCTTTACTTTTAAAGTATTCTATTGCTTCTTTTGCAGGTTGTTCTGTTTCAGGCTTTAATTTTTTATTGTATATTATTACTATTGTTTTGGTCATTTTATCACTTCTATTTATTGAACTAATATTTTGTTATTACTCATTTCTCCAACTGAAATAATAGATATTGGTTTGTTAAATCCATCTTCTGATTGAAGAAAATTTATATATTTAATAGCTTCCGTTGGTAAATCTGTTAGTGTTTTTGTATTGTTTATAGATTGTTTCCAACCCGAAAATCCTCTAAATATTGGTTTACATTCAAATAGAAGATTAGAAATTATTTTGTCTGTGTGTTTATTTGGTTTTTTAAATCCTGTTATAATAATTTTATTTTTTTGTATTTCCCATTCGAAATAATCATCTAACAATTCTTCATGATATCCTACATATTCATAACTATCACAGACAAGAATATTATTTAATTGTGACAGTCTATCCAAATTAGTTATTGCTATCGAATCTACATTATTATTTATCATAATTCCATAACGTACCGCTAATAAATCAAACCATCCAATTCTAAATGCTCCTTGCCATTCGTTTGTACCATTATATTTATCTGGAAGAATTTTTGTTAATGTATTATCTTCTGATACAAATGGTCCAGAACCGTGTCGTGTACTATATGCACGAATTACACCAAGTCTTGTTATATTTGATTTTGATATTTTGTTACCTATAAGTTCTTCTGTCATATTGAATGTATTTTTAACTGGAGATATATAAGGTTTGAAGCCATGTTCTGGATCCAGTAAGGCACCTTGTGAACCTTCGAATACTAAATCTTTTTCTGATTCTAATAAAATGTTTAAATATTTTTCTCCATTTAATTCTATACAATTAGGATAAGCAATTGCAAATCTACGATAACTATTATAAAGTAATTCCATTGATATATGATTAACATAATATTTATATAATTTAGCTAATTCTTTATTGTTAGGATTGGCTTCAACAATATGATTTGCTTGCTCAAACTTTTCATAATATAAATCCTGAATTTTTGTATTTAGAACACTATTATTAGTAATGTCCAACAATGATAGAACCTTATTTCCTTTTTTATTTTTGTCTAAAACTGCTTGACCAACACCCATTCCAGTAGTACCACGTTTGTTTGAAACTGAAACTTCTGTTAATCTTCCAATCATTTGATGTAGTGGAGTAACAATAGGACATTTTGAATCTATAATTATACGTTCAATTCCATCATAAATTCCTGCTTCATTTAATTTTATGTTCTCAGTAACTATATTTTGTGGAATAATGAACATATTCTTTGAACAAAATGTTCTAACTCCTTCATTAAAAATACCAGATCCCATTTGTTCTGAACGATGTAACATATTATTTGTACTTACGACATGATGTGCTGCCTGTGGACCACCTTCCCTTACCACATCACATCCAGATAAAGTAAGATAATCTACTATCGTACCTTTTCCTTCGTCACCGTATAACAATCCTTTAACAATGTAATTCATATTAACCTTTTAAATTAAAAACTTCTAAGTATGGATACTGCTTTTCTTAATGTCATAGGATTTTTTGACAATCCATCACTTAACATAAAATTTGAATATCCCATACTTCTAAGTAAATATATATCTGCTAAATCACTTAAAGTAACTTGTTCTTCTTTTTCTAAAGATGTAAGTATTCTTGATGCAGCTATTGCATTTGAATGTTTATAAATGATATATCGTTGTGCTTCAAACATATGTATTGCATTAAAATTTGCATTTATAAAATAATCATCTCTTGCAAACATTACAGAATCTATTTTAATACCATCTCTTATTAGTTTTAAACCACGAGGTGTTTCGATTTTTCCACATATTTTTGCATATGGATTTATTGTAAGTACTTCATCTATATTACTTTTAGACTCCAAAAACGAAAGCATTAAATTATTTATTCCAAGTTCTTTTCCTGCTTCTATATATTTTACATCTCCTACTGTTAAATAATTTCCTTTTACTTTATAATTATTACCATGAATATTTATAGCTTGACCAGCACCAACAAAATGTTCTGGTAATGGATCAACATAAAGTTTTCTACCTTTTATTTCAACTATTTGTGATGATACTTTTTCATGACGAAAATATATTGTTGCAGGTAAGTCAACTTCAATTTCTCTATTAATTGTTAATTCTGAATATTCTGGAACTGCCCACGAATCAATTCTTAATTGTGTTCCTTTTATATCAACCCATAATTTTTCTTCATCAACAATTCTTGTTATTGTTTTCAATGTTTCATATTGATCATAAGGAGTTACAACTCCAGTATTTAAACGAAATTCATCAATACCAATACTTGATACAACTTCTTTCATTTTTATTGTATGAGGTGGAGGTAATGTAGCTATTATATTCATAATTTATTCCATATTATAAAGTAAAGAACATTTATGTTCTTTACCTCACAATTTTTTAGATCCAGAATTTCTTTTCTTTGTATCTATATCTGCAATTGGAAGTTTAGATATGTTCTGTGAAGTATTTGCAATTGGAACAAGACCTTTTTCAAATCCAATCAACATTTTTTCCACATCTTCAATACGTTCTGGAGTCTGACCTCTCTGACGCATATCATCAAGATATTGATCAATTGACCTTGATTTTGTTACTGTTGCCACTACACCAAGAATAACATCAATAACTTCTTTTGGCTTTATTAACTGTTGCACTTTTTCGCTTCCAATTAAATCTTTCCACTGTTTCATGATAACTTTGTTTTCAGATTTATCATTGTATTCTCTGTGTAATCGGAATACATTATATTTCTTACATAGCTTAGTAAAGGTTTCCTTTGTGTCAATATCTTTTTCTACAGTTTCATTTATATGATCTTTTATATGTTCTACACTAATTTCAGGATATACACCTTCATCCCCTAACCAAAATAGGAATGGCTTTGATTTTGGATTATCGAGTTTGACATGTTTAAGTAAATAATATGCCATCAATTCATATGACTCCATGCTCTGTCCTCCACCTCCATGTTCTACATAAAGTTTTCCTATTTCAGCTATAAGAGCATCTCCTCTTTCAGGTTTAGAAATCTGTATTGGATATCTATCACTGTTTGCATCACCTACAATACCTACAACAACCAAAGGGTCTTTTAGATATCCTTGTATCCTAAGTTGTCCTTCAAGTAAAACTATTTTATCTCTTATGATAAATGCATCATCTCCCATACTTCCTGTTCCATCGATAAGTACAAAAACTATATCTTGATCTTTGTATATTTCAAGTCCATGAAAATTTACTGGTAGAACGCTTTTATCTGGTCCACTTTTACTTGTAAATTCATCTTTTGATGTGTTCGAAAATCCACTTGATGTAGAAGATTTTCTAACATAATTTACATCTGGACTATAATCTCCGCCACTTCCGCCCATGTTACCATCTCTTATTTATTTGTTTCGTGTTCATATTTACCTCATTTTATTACTTAATCAAGAACATTGAATTTAATAAATGTTTGTTTGCCAAATGCCGCTTTTCTTAAATCTGAAAGTTGATGCCATGCTCGCCATGCATCATCTGATCGTGCAAATGAATTATTGTTTACAAACGATAAAATTAAATTCTGTATTCCTCTTATTCCTCTTTCATATTCTACTATATTTATATTTTTAACATCAATCATTTCTAACTCTTTTGGTAATGTTTTATTTTTTATATCTCCTCCTAATAAGTAAATCACGGTCATTCCTATTGAATATAAATCCGTTCTTGGATGTGGTTTAATATCAACATCAATTTCTGGTGCAGAATATTGATTTGTAATTCCAACATACTTTGCACTTTGTAATGTATAATCAATAATTGAAAATTCAAAATTACTAATTACTACATTATGATCCTTTGGAATTATAAATATTCCACTTGGTTGTATATTTCCATGTATTATATTTTTAGAATGTAAATGTCCAATAGCACTTAACATTCTTGCAAGTATCCAGCATCCATGATATAATGGTATTCCTTTTTTGAACTTTTCTCTAAGAGTTACTAAATCATAACTTTTAACATCTTTAAATCTTTTAGCAACTAAGATTTTTTGATTAATCGTATCATAGTCTTCAATTTCATGTACAAGTTCAAAGTTATCAATCATTATAGGGAAATGTTGTTTTCTTACTTTTTGAAAATCGTCATCTTTTATAGAATCAATTCTTTTCAACATTCTTATTTCATTCGAAATAAATTCATTGTTAGATGATATTAATCCTGATGTTATAAAATTATCATTTTCATCTTTAATTATTGATGCTTTAATCCATACATCTTCTTTTGTTTTTGAGTTTATTCCTTGAAATGTTTCTGCAAAGTCTTCCTGTGATTCTAATTTAAAAACTTCATATTTATTAGTTCCATTTTCTATAAAAACATTATCAACTTTTTTACCATATGTTTCATTATTTATTTTGTCTTCTGCTTGTTTATATAGTTCAATTATTTTTTGAGATATATCACTTGAAATATCAAAAAGTTCTTTGTTATTATAGTGATTATATTTATCTGCACTATGATCAATCAATAAAGTTTTATACTTTTCTTTAAGAATCTCTAATTGAGTTTTGTTTCCATTACTTAACTCACCAAACAATTCTTCTGGTGATTTAAATGTATATATCTTTTCTTTATATTCTTTAAATATTCCAATCAATACTGATATTTCGTATTCCATTTTATTCCTCATTTATAACAGCGTTGGTAAAGTTCACGACTTCTTATGTATTCAAATATTTCTGGTTCGACTAAACTTTCTATTCTAACACGATTCTGCATACATTCTCTTATTAAAGTTCCAGAACATATTACATTTGATATATTTAATAATATACAATGTGGAGGAATATCTCTTGAATTTGCTCCAAATCCATTTCTACTTACAATTACAAAGTTTAAATCCTTCCACATTACAAAACCATATTCCCACTTTTGGATGTCAGATTTATCTTCAAATCCTCCAGATATATTATCTTCTCCGAAAACATACCAAAGCTCATCTTTTGGATATAATTTCTTGTATTTTCTGTCTAAGAAGTATGTTGGAGTAAATATTTCATTTTCTAAGTCATGAATATCAAGTTTTACTTTTGGAATTTTTTCAAATGCTAATTTTACTATATTTATTCTATGATGGTTAGAAATTATATATGTTGTTTTTTTATTCTTATTTGAACCTCGTGGAACAATAATAATTTCATCAAAGTTACACATCAATTTATGAATTATTTCTAAATGCACTTTATGTGGTGGATTAAAACTTCCACCAAATATTGCTATTTTCTTTAATTTGTTATTATTGTTCATAATTATGTATTTATTTATTTATACTTAAAATTTCTTCTAATAGTTCAAGAAATTCGCAACTTCTTCTAACGTCAAGAATACATTTGCTCCATTTTTAGCAACCATTTTATTAACTTGTTCAAGTGATTTCATCTGAACTTTGTCAAATGCAAGTTCACCATCTGTTAACAAAATACATAACACGGTTTTATTTGGTTGTTTATTTGAATCATCAACAACCTCAGCAACTGAATATACTCCAATCATTTTTGGAGTTAATACATATAAACAGTAATCACTTTCTTTTCTTTGTTTAATTTCTTCTTCCATACATTCTGGTGTCCAATCTTCAACAACTGGATTAAAATAATCTATTTTTAACATTTTAATCAAATCATTTCTCCATAAACTTCCATTACATGTTCCACCTAAGAACACTTTTTTAGTCATATTATTCATTTTATCAATCCTTTAAAAATTTATAATGAAGCCAGTTTCCTGACTTCATCAAGGGTTTGTTCTCTCATTAATTTACCATTTTGATATACAATATCCATTACATCTATATATTCCTTATTTATATCATCACTAAGTTTTAGTGTTTTATATTCTATTCCAGTTCCGTGTCCATTTCGTTTCGTGTATAATGAAAGTCTTCCTTCTTTAGATTTCTTTCCAAGATCTCCTATTGGAGATTTAGATATATCATCTCTCCATTTATTATTTATACGTACAGCAGAACATTTCATTGCAAATCTTAGAGTATCTCGATTTAGGAATTGTAATAATGCTCCTCCCATTCCAAGATTTACGTTATCTGCACTATATCCATTTTCAATTACCATTCTAAATATATCATCTATTGTGAAATAATTTATGCCATCGCCTTGAATAACTTTGACATTATTAAGAACTTTATATCCTTTATTATTTAAAGTTGTTCCGAATTTTTTATCCAAAATTCTTAAACATTTTGTTACTGTTGTTGGAGGATCTCCAGAATCTGGACGTATTACAATTGTTGCACCAGATTTTATTACATCATTTTTCAATTCTTCTCCCCACAATTTTTCACATGCATTATAAATGTCATATGAATCTGATACACATGCAATTATAGCTCCAGGTTTCGCAAATTTTTCAAGCATGTTTCTATATGCAGATGCTTCATTTTCACGTCCCCATGCTGTAACTGTTGAATGTTCCATTGCAGGAATTGAAAAGCATGACATTTTACCTTTATTATAATAGTCATTAAGTTGTTTAACTCCTTCTACTGTATCTGATCCAAGAAAGTTTACACCATGAGATGCTCCACCTAATTCAGCAGAACTACCAGAAGATACTCCACGAGCCCCAAAGTCATGCAATTTAAATGCCATTCCTCCTAATGGATCATCGGATGACAACAACATATATTTGTAAATTAATTTTTTACATTCAAAGGAATTTGTTGCTACTGTTGTTGGATACCAAATCCCTCGAAGTAAAGAAGTTTCTAAGAAACTTCCTACCCAAAAAAGTTTTGGATCCAAGCATTCTACAGTTACTAATGCATTTCCTTCTGGAACAATAGTACCTTCTTTTACAGCTCGAATTGTTACAGGAAAATATCCGTTGTATTCATCAACTAAATAATCCCATCCTTTCTTATTAAAAGGTTCACCATGTTCAATTGAAAATTCATATGCTTCCTCAACATTTTCTATTGTTATTGGATGCATTAAATAATCTTTGACATACATCTGTAATCCAAAGAACAAACTTTCTGTATAAGGCTCTATTGTTTTTGTAGCCTTCCTTGCCTCAATATATCCAAAATATCCATCTGAATTTGGAGGATACTGAAGCCAATGAGAATATTTGTAAGAATCTGCACATAATAACGGATTTCTTACTTTTTTATGTTTGATAACTTCTATCAAATCTACATATGCCTTTTGATCATCAGAAAGTTGTTTATACATTTCTGGTAAAGGCTTTCCACGTTTCTTCAATTCTTTTAGTAATTCTTGATGAGATATCATTTTAACTCCTTTTTCTTATGCTTAATTCATTTAGAATTATTATTACTTCTGAACCTTTTACTATGTTTGATAAATCTAATATAAATATTTTTACAATACACACTTTGCCTCGTTATGAACTCCACAAATTTCATCACAGGTTCTTATTTTATCGTGTAAAGGATAATGTCTGCAGTCTATTTCTTCACAATCGATCTTATTACATTTTAACTGTTGAGTTTCCAATGAAAGACCAATTTCTTCTGGTTTAGTTTCAACATTCTCAACTTTTTTTATTTTTCTTATTAATTTTGTCATTTTAACTCCTCTTCTTTTAATTTCTTATATGATATTTTAATTCCTTTATCATGACTTGATGCTTTAAATTCCATTCTATTTGATTTTAAAGCAGTATTTACTAATGTTATTGCTTTACTTTTACTTTTACCATTGTAACCAGCTTGTACTAATTCTTCTTCAGATACAACACAACAAATTTTATGGTTTTCTTTAACATCTTCAAGTATTTCTAATACATCTTTTTGTGCTAACAATTTGTGTGCAAAATTTTTGCAACTTATTGTTGGTATAATTGTATAAACTTTTATTAGAGTATTCTTTAATTTTTTAATATAATTTTTGTCTATGAAATATTTATGTCTTTTTTCTGTTTCATATTCAACTATAATGTGTCCTAATTGAATATCTAAATTAGAATTTCCTTCCATCTTTTCAAGAATTTCTGATGCAGGATAATTTTTTCCTATTATAATATCTAATTGTTCTATTTTCATATTGAGTCCTCTTTAATTTTATTCTGTCATTTATATCAATCCTTTCATATTATGGATCAATAAATCCAATTCCTTTTTTTATTGCTTCTGAGGCTAATTTAGATAAATTTGTTTTCTTTCCTGTTATATCAAAAAATTCTATTTGTTTTTTAATCACCATTCTATGAACTTCATCTTCTATTTCCATCATTGCCATAATTTATTACCTTTAAATTTTTAAGCTTTTAAACTAATATAGCCTTAAAGGTATATAAAGCTTTTGTTAAAAAATCTTAAAAGAGTTATAAAAGTCTTAAAAGTACACTAAGGATAGACCGCCTACATTTATTTTCTTTTAATTATAAAAATTATTTTTATATTAAACGAAAAACGAAGGCTTTATATACTATAAACGGTATATACACGTATATCTTAAAATTTATTTTAAAATATCTAAATAGGTGACATAATGACAGTAGTTGATATACCAGAAGATGTACATAGAATGATTGTAAAAAAACAATCAGAACTATATGAAATTGAAGAAAGAAAAACAAATATATCAGAAATTGCAGCAAGAGCAATAACAAAAGGAATTGATTTAATATAAATAGTAATAAGGTGAAATAATGGGAATATTACTAAATCAAAGACCTGCAACTGTTGAAATAAATAAATTAACAGCAACTATTAAATTTGATGTTTTTCTTGAAGATCTTGATAAATATTATAGAAATGGTTGTATATTTGTTGAAAAGAGGGAATAAATATGGGATTCACTAAAATAAGTGCAGATGGAAAAGAAATCAAACGGGTGTCTAAAATGACATTAAAAGAAATGCAAACATGGGTTGGAGGTTACATCGAAGTTAATGGAAATATAATTTGTAATGAAGATGGACTAATGTTAAAATTACCAACAAACATAAATTATCCTAAATATGTAGGAAATATAATAATTAAAGATCCAAATCAAAAGATGTAAAGGAGTAACGCATGAACAAAGAATTTCACTTCGTAAAACCAAAATCTGCAGAAAAGCCAGTATTGCTTAATAAGAAACTATTATTTCAAGACAAATTTGATGGAATATCAATTGAAGGATTTATAGACAATAATTCTAATCCTAAAATAGTTGGAAGGGGAGTATTAGATGGTAAAGACAGTAATTTTACTAAACAATTTCCAGACCTTATAAATGAACTAATATTTATAAACCTTCCACCATCAACAGATTTTTTAGCTGAAGCAATTGTTATAAATCCAATAACTAAAAAACAAGATTGTGGATTAGCTTCTGGTAGAAGTCATAGAACTGAAAATATAGAATACTATGCAAAAAATT
>Ga0180732_1001814_pt1 | contig 12373 bp, 13 predicted proteins | sample KR11_01MetaG_FD_148674 | JGI IMG/M metagenome (GOLD analysis project Ga0180732, IMG submission 148674) | Groundwater microbial communities from the Olkiluoto Island deep subsurface site, Finland - KR11_0.1 MetaG | ecosystem: Environmental > Aquatic > Deep subsurface > Groundwater | place...
CATTTGGATTAGTATAAATATCTTTTACACTGACAACTTTTTTTTCGGTAATATTAACACCATATCTTTCGCTATTATCGCTACTGTTGCTACTGCAACTTGAAATGCCCAATATAATCAATATGATAATTAGTAATATACCAATTAATTTAATGTTCTTTGCTTTTCTCATCTTTTCTCCTTTTACTACAAAATAACCATAACACCCATCTTAATCTATATTTAGGTATTATAAGTGATTTTAGAAAAATTATTTATAATATACTACTTATCCTATATAATAAGTAGTAATTAAATTAAAATAAAACACTACCCCATTTATTAATTTATTATTTGTCCTGTATTAGAAGTTCTTATGCGGTAATTAATTTTATTTCCCCAAATCAAATATATTTTTTTGTTCATTCTAATCTTAAACTAACAACATCCATGCATTGGTGGTTGGCGTGTCTCTTCTTTACCAATATATTTTTCAAGATTATCATCAAACTCTTTTTTGCATCCCGGAGCACAAATGTAATAAGTATTTTCTTTATATAGTTCCTATTCTCTTTTTGCCATTCCTGCAAAAGCACGAATCTATATTTTTTCATATATTGTCTGATATCATAAATTGAGAGATTTGGAACTACAACATGCAGGAGGTTCTTCGTCTCCTACAGGTTCTTCGTCTACTGTAGATTCCCCCTCTTCAGCTAGCCCTTCATCTCCTATAGGTTTTTTATCTTTTTTTTCTTTTTTTGAGATATTTCTCTCACTGCTATCTAAAAGATAATTAACATATTGAAATATCAAGGTTTGTTGTTTAGAGATAAGACCCGGATAAGCCCTTTTAACAACTAAATTTTTATCTAAAAAGATAGCAGTAGGTAAAATTTCAATATTGTATAATTTACTTACCTCATTTTGCTTATCCAATAAGACCTGGAAGATTATCTTATTATCAGTTAAATAATCTTTGACCAAGGCAATGTCTTCTTCCTGTAAATTTTCTTGAATATTTACGAGAAATACTTCATATTTTTCTTGAGTAATATGGTCTTTAAAATATTTATTAAGTTCATCTATCCCCTTAAGAGAATCCTGGTTATCCTGGGAATAGAAATAGAGAACTAGAAGAGCTTGTTTTTCTTTAAAATCTTTTAAATTAAAAGTTTCTTTCTCAATAGTCTCTAAAGTAAAAGTGGGGGCGGGAAAACCTTTTTTTAAAGTTAAAGAAAAACTAATTGAGTAAAATGAAATTAAAAATATTATTGTAAGAACTAGAATTAGAATAAAATCATATCTTTTTTCATTTCGAAAATAAATCATGGTAACCATTTCCTTTCATTTGGTATATATTCTATTATATTTATTGCTTTTTTATTACTTTCAAAAGCAAAAATATCTTAAATTTTTATCACTCCAATATTTTCCTCTTTTATACACTTAGCAATCTCTTCTTTTCCGGTCATTTTACCCACTACTTTTACTTCTTCATCAATAACTAAAGCGGGGGCTATCATAACTCCATAAACGATAACTTTATTGATAATTGTAAGTAGTTTGGGAAAAATATTTTATATAATACTACTTATTCTATTATTTAAGTAGTAATTAAATTTAAAAATAAATTGCTTCGCTCATTTAAAGAAGATTTATAATTATCTGCAATTAAAAGTTCTACTGTTAGCAATTAATTTTATTTTCCTTAATCAAATATGTTTTTTTCATCCTAATCTCAAACTAACAGACTCCATACGGTGGTGGCTGATGTTTTTCTGATTTCTTAATATATTTTTCAGAATTATTATCAAACTCTTTTTTACATCCTGCAGAACAAAAATATAAAATTTTATCATTGTATGTGCTTTTAAATTTTGCTGTCAATTTATCTACTTTCATCTTACATACCGGATCAATAACCATATTTGTCACCTCCTTCTCATATTATAATTTTCTTCACCGGTGGGACATATTTTTTTAACATCAAAGAAAGACTTACCACAGTTACAGAGCTCATAGCCATAGCTAAACCTGCAAATTCAGGTCTAAAAGTAATTCCGAAAAAAGGGTATAATATTCCTGCCGCTACCGGAATAAGAGCAGTATTATAAGCAAAAGCCCAAAATATATTTTGCCTAACTCTCGATATTACTTTTTTACTTAATTGTACAGCTGCTACTGTATCCAAAAGATCATCTTTTATAAGTACTACATCTCCGGTTTCTATTGCTACATCTGTACCGCTGCCTATGGCAATACCCACATCTGCCTGAGCAAGAGCCGGTGCATCATTGATGCCATCACCCACGAAGGCAACTACTTCCCCTTTTTCTTGAAGTTTTTTTACTTCATTTGCTTTATCTTGAGGTAAAACTTCTGCTAATACATTTACAATTCCAGCTTGCTTAGCAATTGCCTTGGCAGTTCTAATATTATCACCGGTAATCATAAAAATATTAAATTTCATATTCCTAAATTCCTTAATTGCTGCTCTAGTTGTTTCCTTTAAGGTGTCTGCAACAGCAATTATGCCTGCCATCTTGCTATCAAAAGCAATTAATATTACTGTTTTTCCTTCGGTTTCAAGTTGAAAAATATTTTTCTCAACCCCTTCAGGTAGTGAAATATTTTTCTCTTTTAAAAGGATTCTGTTGCCAATAAGTATTTCTTTTCCTTCTACCTTTGCTATTACACCTTTCCCCCTAAAAGTGTTAAAATATTCGCTGCTAAGAAGTTTAATGCCACTCTCAACTGATTTTTTTACGATTGCCTCAGCAAGAGGGTGTTTAGAATTCTTTTCCACGCTTGCGGTGAATTTTAGTAGTGCTCTATTTTTAATTCCAATACCGATTATATCTGTAACTTCCGGTTCCCCTTTAGTAAGGGTTCCGGTTTTATCAAATATTATGGTGGTCAATTTCTCCGACCTTTCCAGAGCTTCTCCATTTTTAATAAGAACACCAAGTTCTGCCCCCCTGCCTACCCCTACTGTCACAGCAGTCGGAGTAGCCAGACCGAGTGCACACGGGCAAGCTATAACCAGAACTGAAATTAAATTAGTTAACGCGAAAAGAAAACTATTATCAAGAATAAAATACCAGACCACAAAAGAAAGAAGAGCAATTACTAATACTATAGGAATAAAATAATTTACTGCCTTATCTGCAATTCTTTGAATGGGTGGTTTTGAACTCTGGGTCTCTTCTATAAGTTTTATAATTTGAGATAGCATTGTATCTCTTCCTATTTTAGTTGCTTTAAATCTTATTACACCATTTTTATTAATAGTTCCACCGATAACCTTATCACCTTTTTCTTTCAATGCGGGAATGGACTCTCCGGTAATCATTGATTCATCTATATAACTTTCACCATCAATAACTTCTCCGTCTACAGGAATTTTTTCTCCTGGTTTAACTACTAAAATATCATTTGTTTTTATCTTCTCTATAGATATTTCCTGTTCTTCAAAAAATGATAATAATTTGCTAATCAACATATCTTTAGGAGGATAACTAAAGTTTTTATGATTATAATCGTAAACTCTACAGTTAAATGTTTTATCTTTCTTCCCTTCTAAATCTCTTTTATTTATTAAAATAGTAGGTGACCCAAAAAAGGAATATTTTTGATAATTTTCCTTATTTACTTCCATAGAATTGATGGGGGCAGAAATGTTCAACTCCTTTAGAGCATCTTTTACTTGTTCTGCTGACTTATTATAGTTCGGACAATCTTTAAAATATAAAATTTCTATATCTATATTTTTGGGTTTTAAAACACCAGCGGTTTTTGGTTGTAAGCCCATTAATTTTTTAATCGCTTCTGAAGTCTTCCCTTTTGCCTTTGCTTCTAAATATCGCCCCATGGTAAGAAATGTAGCAAGAAAAATTGTTGTCTCAAAGAATAAAAATTTACGGGAAAGTATAAATTCAAAAGTAGCTAAAAGGCTTGCGATAAAAGCAACTCCAATCCCCATAGAATACATTACATCCATATTAAGATTCTTATTTTTAAGCGAACGATATGCCGCATTAAAAATAGGAGAACTTATATAAATAAAAACAGGTGTCGAGATAAATAGCATTAAATAAGGTAATGGAAAAGGTAAATTAATTGGAATATACATGAGAATCATTAAAAGAATGCCGGTGATAAAACCAACAATAATCCTACTAAGTTTTTCTTTCAAATTCCTTTCTCTTGCAGTTTTTTCTAGATCTTCTGTTTTTTCTCCTTCTATACCTAAGAATTGATATCCGGTTTCTTCAATAGTTCTTCTCATGTCGGCTTGGGTTACAATATTTGGATTATAAATAACAAGTGCTTTTTCACCAGCAAGATTAATATTAACCTCTATGATTCCATCTAATCTTAGGAGAGAATTTTCGATTGTTTTTACACAAGATGCACAAGTCATCCCTCCAATTTTTAAAACGGCTCTTTCGTTTATTACTTGGTAACCTGCGTCCCTTATGGCTTTGTCTAAATCAGTATACTTTATCTTTAAAAAGTCATATTCTACTGCAACACTCTCATTTCCAAGATTCACTTGTGCATCAATAACACCATTTAGATTTAATAATGACTTCTCAATTGTTACAGCACACATTGCACAAGTCATTCCAGAAAGCTTAAGCTCAATTTTTTTTCTGTGATCCAAAACCATAATTCTTCCCCTTAAACAACTAAATTTTATTTTTCAAATACAACTTTTTATGGCGGGCATTTGCCGCATATTGACCTGAATAAGTTAGTGCTTAAATATCTGTCTCCTCGATCAGGTAAAATTACTACAATTATTCCAGAATCTATCTTTTTGGCTATACGCAAGGCTCCTACTACTGCAGCACCACTGGACATGCCTGCAAAAATACCTTCTTTAGTGGCAAGTAATCTTGCCATCTCATAAGCTGGATCATCCTCAACAATAATCTTCTCATCCAATTTTTCTGAGTGGTAAATTTTGGGAACGATTGATTCCTGCATATTTTTAAGCCCTTGTATTTTATGCCCTACTATAGGTTCAACTCCTACAATTTTAATTTCTGGTCTTCTTTCTTTTAGATATTTAGCCACTCCCATTAAGGTCCCTCCGGTCCCCATTCCGGCTACAAATACATTTATTTCTCCCTTGGTTTGCGAAAATATTTCCGGTCCGGTGGTCTCATAATGAGCAAGAACATTACTCTCATTTTCGAATTGATTGGGCATATAATATTTATCCGGTTCCTCGGAAATGAGTTGGTGAGCCTTTCTAATAGCCCCATCAGTCCCCTCTTCCCCTGGAGTGAGTATAGTTTCCGCTCCAAATGCTTCGATAACACGACGCCTTTCTAAACTCACGCACTCAGGCATGCAAAGTTTTACTTTGTACCCCTTGGCTGCTCCTATCATTGCCAGGGCAATTCCAGTATTTCCTGAAGTAGGTTCAAGTATTGTTTTTCCTTTGATAAGTTCACCTGACTCTTCTGCTTTTTTGAGCATATAGTAAGCAGGACGATCTTTAACTGAACCACCAGGATTATTTCCTTCAAGCTTGCCAAAAATTCTTACCTTTGAATTTCCATTTAGATTATTTAACTCTACAAGCGGCGTACTGCCGATAGCTGACAACAGGTTCATAATTTTCTCCTCTTTTATTTAATATATGCGAAACACAATAACAAAACAATTAGTTTATTTCTTTTTGCGAGTTCATTAAATCCTCTAAAGTAACAGAGCTAAGTTCATCGGAAATTTTTTCATCTAATTTCTCCCAGATGCCTCGAGTTGCACATTTGGAAACTCTATGACAAACAGAGGGATTTTTTACACATTCTACGCAACTTATCCCCCCTTCCAAAGTTTGCACAATCTCTTTGAGAGTTATTTTGGAAGGAGATTTCGCTAACCTATACCCTCCGTGTGCCCCTCGAGAGGAGCTTATCAACCCACTTGCCTTAAGAGGTATAACCAGATGACTTAAATATTTTTCGGATATCTCTTCCTTTTCGGCAATATCCTTTAAAAAGATAGTCCCCTTATCAAAATTTAAGGCTAATTCTAACATTAACCTTGTACCATATCTTGCTCTGGTAGAAAGCCTCATAAAATCACCTCACTTAATTACTACTATTACTATTGCTTTAGTAGTAAATATAATATAAAAAAATATTTTTGTCAACTATTAACTGAAAACTGTGAACCGAAAACTTGCTTTAAACATTAAATCGAAAATTAATAATATCACCATCTTCGATTATAGCATCTTTACCTTCAATCTTTAGTAGCCCTTTTTCTTTTATTGCGTGCATTGAACCAAGAGTAACCAAATCCTGATATCTAGCAATTTCAGCCCGGATAAAACCTCTTTCTATATCAGAATGCACTTTCCCAGCGGCTTTTACTGCATGGGTACCTTTTTTAATAGTCCAGGCACGAACTTCATCCTTGACCACAGTGAAAAAAGAGATTAGCCCTAAATGTTCATAACTTATTCGACATAACCTTTCAATGCCTGATTCTTTTAACCCCAGGTCCTCTAAAAATACCTGTCTCTCTTCTGGTTCTAATTGACTTATTTCCATCTCCATTTTTCCGCAGATGTCTATGTTCACCATATTATTATCTTTTATAAGTTGGTTTAATTCCTCTTTCCGGGGAAATACATTAGATCTAAATTGTTCCTCACTAAGATTTAGAGCAATAATTATCGGTTTTAGAGTATAGAAACTAAAGTTACTTATCCTCTTTATTTCATCTTCCGTAAATTCAAAATTGGAGAGAAACTTATCATCACTTAGATATCGATTACATTTTTCTAAAACCTCTTCTTCTATTAATTCATCATGAGTTAATTCTTTCTTAGATTTTTTTAAATGATCTAAGCGATTCTCTACTACCTCTAAATCTCTAAGCAAGAGTTCATATCTTAAATTTTCAACTTGAACAACAGGATCTTTTTCTCCCGCAACCGTCGGGTCTTCAAATAATCTGATAGCAAATAATAAGGCATCAACACCCTGGATAAGGTTAAATATCTCTGCTTTCTCTTTTGATGGTAATTCTGGTGAAATTCCAGCAATATCTATAAATTCGATAGTGGCATAAGTGGTCTTCTTTGGAATGAAAAGGGAGCTTAAAAAATCTACCCTCTGATCATACACAGTGGCAATTCCAATATTCTTTGTGCCTTTTGAGGAAAATGTAGAAACCTCTTTATTCTGGCCGGTTAAAAGATTAAATAGGGTAGTTTTGCCCGCCAGGGGCATTCCCAAAATTCCAATTTTCATTTCTTCTCCCCCCCACTTTGTATTTTGTATCTCGTATCTCGTGAATCGTATCTCGTAAAGAAACAGTGTAACTTCATTATAACAAAAATTTTTTAAAAATAAAAATAAGAATTTCTTTTAATCGTATCGAGTATTGAGCATTGCCACCCCTCCTCCGTAGGACAGGCATCTCGCCTGTCTATTTTGGTTTTTAATATTATTCAACTTAAAAGCCGGAGTAAATTTCTAATTCACTAATGACTAATTTAAAAAGAAGTAAAATATTGAAGCAAATAATCTGTATGCCTATATTTTCCTTATCTTTCCGTTATCCATCAGGTAAATACAATTAGTAGTCTCTTTTAAAAATTTTTTATCATGGGAAATAATTATATAGGATAAATAGGGATTGCTGTTTAAAATTTGAACTATCTTTTCAATAGTCTCCTCGTCAAGCCAGATGGTAGGTTCATCAAGTAATAAAATCTCCGGATGCATTGCCCATACAGTAGCCAGGGAAACTAATCTTTTTTCACCATAGGAAAGATTATAAGTAATTCTATCTTCAAAACCAGCCAAACCTAAAGTCTTTAAGGTTTCTTTTAGAATCTCTTTTGTTTCCTGGCGATTCTTTCTTAAATTAAGAGGACCAAAAGCAATATCTTCAGCAACAGTAGGACTAAATAATTGATCATCCGGATCCTGAAAAAGAAGGCCAATTCTTTCTCTAACTTCCACAAAATCATTCTCTACTTTTCGTTCTTTTCCAAAAATTTCTACTTTCCCTTCCCGCGGATTTAGGAGACCCATAATAAGATGGAAAAGGGTAGTCTTTCCGCTGCCATTGAGCCCAACTAGGCCAATCCTCTCTCCTTTGAAAAAATTAAAATTTAACTTTTTAAATATATAATCCCGGGAGGGGTAGGCAAAGGAAAGGTCAACGAATTTGATTACGGCTTCATTTTCTTTTTCTTTCATGGTAGTAACACCAACCCCACAATACAACTTATCATCACAATTCCCGCTACAAAATCAGCTTTTTTAGAAACGAAATGATTTAAAGTCCAAAATTTTCCCTTGAACCCTCGGCAAAGCATAGCATTATAGACTCTTTTGGAGCGATCATAACTTCTAACTAACATCATCCCCACTAAATAGGCATAAGTCTTGTAAGTGTGGAGGTTGGTCTGCGGTTTAAAGCCTCTTATTTTCAAAGCATTATTTAATCTGATATATTCAGAATGAATGGTATGGATATAACGATAACTAAAGAAAAATAACTGAGTTAGTTTATCGGGGAAATGTAAATGACGCAAGGCATGAACCAAATTAAATATTGAGGAAGTAGAAAGAAGAGCAATCCCAGCTAAAATAATAGAGTTAGATTTTATAGTAATTAAAAGAGCATATTTGATGCCTTCTTGAGAAATACCTAATGATCCTAAAGTATAAATATTTTTACCTGGAAAGGTAAAGGGGAGCATCAACCATAATAAAAAGATAAAACTATTCACCACCAAAAGACGAGAAATTACTTCTTTAGTCCTTAAGCGGGCAACAGCCACTGCTATTACAGCAATGAATAAGGCACCTATTAATGTGGTATATTTATCGCTGACAGCAACAATTACTGAAAACAACAAAGCCACAATAATCTTTACTTGTGGATCAAGCTTATGAAAAAAAGAATCTCCTTCTGAAAATTTTTCTTTAATCAAATTAATCACCTGCGACTAAAATTTTAAATTATCTTTTACGGCTTAAAAAGTAAGCAATAATCCCAAAAATACCAAATATATAACCGATGCCCCCAATTGTTTCAGTGAGAGAAATCTTATCCTCTTGAGATTTTTTGATTTCCTTCATAATCGGTTTTAACTTTTCATCCAGAGCATTTTCTATTAATGATTGAATTTCTTTTAAATCGAACGAAGAAACTTCAGGAGAAACAACAGGTACAGGCTCTTCAAGCTCTTCTTTAATTGACCCGACAGTGTCTCCTAATTCATCGGCTGAAATTATATATTCTGCCCGATGCCCCATACTGGCAGTGAGAACTATTTTTAAGTCTCCTTCTTCTTGAGGAACTTCAAAAGAGAACACTCCTTCCTCATCAGTTAAACCTTCTAATAATTTATTCTCCTGGTTGTCAAATACTTCAATCTTTGAATCCACACATTTCTTGCCATCATTAAAATAACTTTCGCTATAAACTTTATCTCCTTCTACATAAGCAAAGACATTAACTTTGTGGGCAAAGACCGGAATATTTATCATCATAATGATTAAAAATATAAATGTCAAAATTAAATACAGTTTGTTTTTCATCTTATCTCTCCGATATATTATAAATATACTGAATTAATCTGTGTAATCAAACATTTAATATTTCCGGTCTAACTTTTCTTAAAAATCCTATACAAAACGCAGTTAATACCCCTTCCAAAATCATTACCGGAAGATGGGCAATTATCACCAATTTAGCTACCTGTATGAAAGGTTCTCCGGTAAAGACGAGAGCAGCTGCTACCATAATCCCGCTCAACATTACCGCCAAAAATCCGCAGGCAAAGGCCAGGATTAAAGCAATTAGATTGTTTTCGCTTCTAATTCCCTTGCTAAAAAGATAAAAACAGATAATCGCCGGCAAAGCCATATTTAAAGTGTTTACTCCTAAAGTAGTAACACCTCCAAACTGAAAGAGCACACCTTGTAAGGCAAGAGCAACCAATATTGCGGGGAAAGCTGTCCATCCCAGCAATGTTCCCATAATACCATTTAAAATTAAATGTACACTTGATGGACCTAAAGGAACATGAATTAAAGAAGCCACAAAAAAAACAGAAGATAAGATAGCCACCTTGGGCACTTCCTTATGCTCCATCTTTTTTAAACTATAGCCTACTGCCATAGCAGTTAGTCCTGCACCTGTAACTAATACGGGTGCAGATAGTATTCCTTCTGAAATATGCATAAATATTTCCCTTCTACCTATTTATTCCATATCATAAGCTTTAACCCAGAGCACCGCCCCTATTTCTACCGATTTCTCTTCTCCATTATGTTTTATTTTCTCTTCATCCTCATTAAGAGCTGCAAATCCCCACCAACCCGCCTTAGACATAGCATAAGTGAATACACCATTCTGGTCAGCTTTAATCACCTGGGTAATCATGGGATCAGCAGGCCATTTAACCTTGCCATCTTGATTGTAATATTCTACTTCCACTTCCGCATAGGGCACTGCTTCTCCCTTAACTTTTACTATCCCCTGAAAAACATTTCCTGTCCAAAGACCATATGGCCGAGTCAAGGGAATAATCTCAGTCTTTAGTCCCACCTCTTCATCCCAACCTACTTCCAGACCAAGGGCATTTACAATCACCTTAGTATAGTGAATAATAAAACAATCCTCTGCTGGTTCCCAATAGGGTTGAGGCTCAACATAAAAGATTTGGTCACCCGGACGTTTTATCTGATAATTAGCCTCCCAGGTAGTGCATTCGTTAATCTTTTTCTCTTGAAGTGTATTTAGTAAATCAATTTTCTTGCCCTGAACTAAAACTCCGAATTGCGCTGGTTTATCCATATTCATATAATGCCCTTCCATGGGATGGATAAATTGTATTTTTAAACTAATACTTTTATTGTCATCCTGGGTTACCATATCATCAGAGGGGATTACCATCCCGAAATGAGCACTGGCCGAAATTATTAAACCAAACAAAAATACTGTCACAAAAAATAAAACCGTAATGACTTTTAGATTAAAACCTTTCATACTTTCCTCCTAAATATTTTTTAATTCTTCAATTAAATTACTCGATAGTGAATAGTCGTTAGTATTTAGTAGCAACACGGCGTTGCCGTGTTGAAAGAGTAGACACGGCACGCCGTGTCTCTACCTTATGAGGGCGTATGCAATACGCCCCTACTTCCATACGCCAAACGCTACCCGCTCTACGCTATATATACTATTCACTATTCACTAACGACTATATACTATTTTCAATTTCGTGTTACTCATAATGTAAAAAAATATAAGGCCATCAGCCTCCATAAAATAATTAAAATCTGAAAACTGTTAACCGAAAACTGAAAACTATTTCCCTACACCAGCTCCTTCCCGGTAGTAGCTATAGATAAAGATCCGTATTTTACACCTTTGGTTGATTTTAATTTATCCGCTAGCTCTCTCACCTCTATCGGTTTTCCTCTTACTACTATTATCTCTAAACAATTATCATGATCCAGGTGAATATGCTGGCTGGAGATAATCAACTGGTGAAAATCATGCTGGATATCGGTTAGAATATTTACCAGATCTCTTTTGTGGTGGTCAAAGACTAAAGTAATCGCCCCAGCCACTTCTTTTCCTTCAACCCACTCTCTCTTAACTAGATTCTCTCTGATTAAATCACGTATTGCCTCTGACCGATTAGGATATTTCTTCTCTTTGATAAGTCTATCAAATTTTTCTAAAAGTTCTTTTTCTAAGGATACCCCAAAACGAACTATATCAGACATTAACCCCTACCTTTTTTATTGTTAATATTACTATTTTCAAAATAATAACACGATAATTCTATTCTGTCAAAGTTTTTACTTTTTAATCGATAATAATTCCTTCAAGGGGTTCTTTGGGTACATGGTGGACTCCCTGGCTATCCTGCCAATACTTGATATCTCCCTCAGGACCAACTGTTTCAAGTACCACCTTCCCCTTGTAGAATAAAAGTTTGTCAAAGCACCGTTGTCCCCTGACAAGATTTTAATAATCAATTATTGGAATAAAATTCACGTTTATTAAAAATTACTATACCGAGAAAAAGGAAAGCCAGGCTAATAATGATAGTGACAGCACTTGTTAAAAAAACATCAGATAAACCGACAGAACCGTTTAAAATCTCACTCTGATATTTGATTAATCTTCCGGGTGAATAAAAACCTAATCTATTATTAAAGAGTGAGAGTATGGAACTGACAAAATAAATACCTAAAGCAACTACACCTGCAACTATCTGACTTTTTGCAATTGCACTAATTCCTATAGTAACACTTAAAATGTAAATAGAAAATATTAAAAAAAGCAAGGTAGCCTGTAAAGATAGATTAAAAGATACATCTGGGAATAG
>Ga0180732_1001815_pt1 | contig 12355 bp, 10 predicted proteins | sample KR11_01MetaG_FD_148674 | JGI IMG/M metagenome (GOLD analysis project Ga0180732, IMG submission 148674) | Groundwater microbial communities from the Olkiluoto Island deep subsurface site, Finland - KR11_0.1 MetaG | ecosystem: Environmental > Aquatic > Deep subsurface > Groundwater | place...
CAGATATGCTTACCCCATGCTTCCTTATATGGGCTTCAGCATCAAGATCGGTTATAATCTCTATTTGTTTCCAATCGACCATTTGAGTCTGGATATGTATTACATGTCTTAATAATTTCTATTATTTCTCGCCAGGCTCTGCACTACTGCACCCGCCAGCATCCTCCCCACAACCGCCCGAATCAGCCTCTCGCTGTCCGCCTGCGAGCGCAGGAGTCCGGCAAAATATAAAATAAGACGAGCAGTACCCTGGCGCCGCCCCTGTTCAAACCCCGGGCAGGGAAATTAGACACAACAACTTAAATAACTTGACTTTTGTACAATCTCAACTTTTCGAAAAGCTTATCCCTTATTATCAGCATCAGTCCGTAAGTAACCATATACTGCTATATACTTCATACTTTCTGGAGATTAAAAATGGAACTTCCTGTTGTACACTTGCCCGATATCCAGGCAAACCTGCCTGACATCCCCATTACTTTAACAAGAGTAGGGGTCACAGACGTTAAGAAACTTGTTGAGGTAGCGCGAAAAGACAAACGCCCTATCGTGCTGGTATCTACATTCGATATCTTTGTTGACCTGCCATCTGACAGGAAAGGCGCCAACCTGTCAAGGAACTTTGAAGCGATAGACGAAGTGCTTGAACAGATGATAAAATCACCTGTATATGAGATAGAAGACCTGTGCGGTGAAGTCTCAAAAAGGCTTATCGACAGGCACGAATACGCCCTGAACGCTGAGGTCAGGATGAGGGCAGAATACGTCGTTAAGCGGGAAACCCCCATATCAAAGATAAGCTGCCAGGAAGTTGTCAACATCTTTGCAGAAGCAAGAGCCATAAGAAATAACGACCTGACAGTAAGAAAGATGATAGGCGCTGAAGTGCTCGGTATAACTGCATGTCCCTGCGCCCAGGAAATAATGCGTGATAAAGCCAAAAAGGAATTAAAAACGCTCGGTGTTGAGGGAGATATTATAAAGAAATTCCTGAACCGTGTACCCATGCCCACGCATAACCAGAGAGGCAGGGGTATTATATCAATCGAGGTACAGGACACCAATTTCGTTTCACTTGACAGGATAATAAATATAATCGAGAACTCCATGAGTTCGCAGATGTTCGAACTGTTAAAAAGAACAGATGAAGCGGCTGTTGTAGAACGGGCGCATAAAAATCCTAAATTCGTTGAGGACTGCGTCCGGGATATGGCTCAAAAGGTAGTGAAGGAGTTCCCTGAACTGCCGGACGATTCAATTATCATAATAAAACAGATCAACGAGGAAAGCATCCACCGCCACAATGCGTTCGCAGAACGCACATCCACCCTTGGGGAACTCAGGTACGAACTCAATAATATCGGTAAATGAACAGAATTTTTCCCAGCAATAGCGCCAGATATATAAATACGGTAAGGGTAATTAAATACAGTACATAAAGCCATGCTTCCTTGAGCACGAATACCTCCCTCCATGTTATCCTGTTGACCTCTTCCCAGTTCTTCCTGTACCATATATCACTGGGGGGCTGATAACGGCTGAACCTGTCCACATGGCAATCGCGGTCTCTTAATGCTTCGAATGAATCAGGGCATTTCACTGCCTTGCAGGTAAAGCGCCTCTGGCAGTTTAGATTGTGAGCAGGGTCCTGAGTTAACATAATGTTCCATAAATTATAATATTAATTAGTAATTTTAAATATATAAACATTGTGCGAAAAAACATTCATGCAAAACCATAAATTTACCATTAGCAATAGGAACCCTGTGAAAAAGATCGGAATAACAGCCCTCGTTCCCCCTGAACTGATATTTTCCTGCGGCGTGGCGCCCTTTGATGTCAATAACGTCATACCTGCATCAAAAAAATACCCTGGAAACAAGCTGTGCGCATGGACAGCGATCTGGAAGGATATGCTTGTTAAAAAAGAAATAAATGTAGATTCTCTTGTCGTAGTTGCGGGAGGAGACTGCCATAATGCCCTTGTGGACGGGCAGAAAGCGGCAATGAGCGGGATACCAACTCACTTTTTCTTCTATCCGTTCGATGGGGACACGTCTTATATGGAATCGCAATTACACAGGCTTTCCCGATTTCTTGGAGGCATCAAATCCCCTGAAAAATTCAAGGAGATAGGGGAACTGAAAAAGCAGGGGCAATTGTTAGATAAAAAAAGATGCAATGGGAAACTCTCATCGAGTGATGCGTTCAGTATCCTGATATCTTTCAGTGATCTTGCAGGCGACCCTGCAGGATTTTCCAGGGCGATATCTGCTCTGGAAGAAAAGGATATTGACATCAGGAACAGGGTTGCGCTGATAGGAGTCCCTCCGATATTTCATGACTTTCATGAGACTGCGCAATCACTCGATCTTCAGATAGTGTTCGATGAACTCCCGTATGAGTTCATAAGGCACGGGGGTGGTGATGTACAGGAAATAGCGCGGGATTATTGCGATTATACCTTTGCAAGACCTCTTGAGTTCAGGATAGACTTTCTCAAAAAAGAACTCAAACGACGAAGAGTGGATGGAGTGATCCATTATACGCAGTTCGCATGCCACCATATGCTTGAGGACGAAGTATTAAGGGAAAAACTCGATTATCCCCTGCTGACAATACAGGGAGACCTGCCCGGAAATACCCCGCAGCAGGTAAAACTGAGGCTTGAAGCCTTCAGGGAGATGCTTGATCGAATATGATTAAACTTTGCAAAAGTTTGATCAATATAAGGGGTATGCGCAGCATACACCTGTGCCATTTAAAGCGGGGCGTCGGTTTATGATCGGACTGGATGTAGGCAGCACTGCTGCAAAAATGGTATGGATCGAAAACGGGGATGTAAAATTCCGCATAACTTCTACTCACAACTGGAAGGAACTGGTAGAAGGGATAGACGGCGATGATATAATTTCAACAGGGTATTTCAGGAAATCAGTGCCCCATCGCGCCTCACTCACGGAATTAACAGCTGCTATTTACGGTGTCAGGCATTATTTTCCGGATGCACAGGTCATTGTGGATATCGGGGGGCAGGATACAAAGGTCATTGACGTCAGGAATAATAACTTTGTCATAAACGACAAATGCAGCGCGGGAACTGGTGCTTTCCTTGAGTTCGTGGCAAATTATTTCAGGATCGAGCTTAATGAACTTGGTTCAATGCATGCGATAGCAAAGCGCGTTCCTGATATCAACAACACATGCGGGGTATTCGCGCTTTCAGAGATGATATCCCAGCTTGTAGCAGGTTATTCAAAAGAAGAAGTAATAGCAGGTATGCATTATGCTTTTGCGCGCAGGATATCCCATATGATACCACAGACGCAGAAGGTCGTTCTAATAGGCGGAACTGTAAAAAATAAAGGAATGGTCGCTGCCTTAAGGGACGTTATGAACATCGATGTCCTTATACCTGACGAACCTCAGATAATCAATGCGCTGGGAGCATTGAACTATTATCCTTAATATACCCTTATTGAACCTTTGGCATAAGTCTTCGGAAGTATGCTCTTGTCTTCGTTAGGTATGATCGCTTTATATTCGTATGTCCCTATTTTATTGAATGTAATAACGATCATGCCTGATGTGCCGAGTTTCCTTTCATATGTATCCATTATAAAATTCGGGGGTGATTGCTCAGGATAATTAACTACTTTGATCAATACGATCTGCCCTGGGCGAATTGATATTTGATCCGGCATTGCCTGCCAGTTTACAAGTTCAATGGTTCGTTCTGGCTTATCCTTTTCAGGGTCAAAATTTCTAACTTCAAAATCAGGAACCTGGGTGGATGTTGGCGCAGGGGTTGAGGCAGTTGAAGTCGGGGATGCGGTCGTTTCAACTATCTTTTCAACTATTTTTGGAACTTCTATGGTGTTGTTATTATACCTGATTTCAGTTCCCGGCTGATGTATCACATACCCTATCACAAGACCGAGGATGAAAAATAGTATTATCAGGGGATAGAAAGTGCCGTCTTTTGGTTCCATGATCTTTACTCCTCAGGATATGTTAAATTCTTTAATTAGTTAAATACATTTCGCAGTAAATTCTCCGGTTTAATTCGACCGATGATATTCACGATAAAACAACAGAGATATATACACCATGTTATTGATGGGATATTGATAGATAGCTTATGTTATCTTAAAACGATTATTCACTGTATAAATTATTAAAATTGTATGAGATATTCGGTATTTACGGCATATAAATATGGATGAAATGGAGGTGAGAACAGATTTGAAAAGCCTGATTGAGATATTAAAACGGAAAAATGACCTGCAATTGCGAAAGAATTCCGTAGAGGCGCTGGCAAGGATAGGGGATAAAAGGGCGATAGAACCTTTGATACTGGCTTTGAATGATGAAGATAAGGACATCCGAAGAAGAGCGGTTGAAATTCTTGGAGACATAGGAAATAAAAGGGCGGTTGAAGCCCTTATAGCTGCTTTGGATGATGAAAAAGAGGTTGTCAGGGAACATGTCATCCGCGCTCTCGGAAAGATAAGTGACATAAGAGCGATAGAACCTCTTATCTCAGCTTTGAATGATGAAAGCGATGTTGTCAGGGAACATGCAGCCTGTGCTCTCGGGAAGATAGGCGATCATAGGGCGGTAGAACCTCTTATAGCGCTTCTGAAGAACGGAGGCGAGTATGTCAGGGAAGAAGCCGCCAGGGCGCTTGGCGCTATAGGGGACAAAATGGCGGCAGAGCCACTGATCCATGCTTTGAGAGATGCAAGTGAATATGTCAGGGAAGAAGCGGGAGAAGCTCTTGTAAAGATAGATGATAAAAAGACAGTAGGAGTTCTCATAAACGCCCTGAAAGACAGCAATGAGTATGTCAGGAAAAGAGCGGCGCAAGCGCTGGGGGAGATCGGGAACAAAAGTGCAGTAATGCCTCTGATCGCATCCCTGAGGGACGCGGACCTGGAAGTAAGGAAGAAAGCAATAGAAGCTCTCGGAAAGATAGAGGATAAAAGAGCTGTAGAGCCGCTTATCCAGTCACTGAGGGACGTATTTCCCGACATAAGGGAGGAAGCTGCTGAATCACTCGTCATGATAGGGGAACCCTCGGTAGAATTTCTTATCCAGACGCTGAAAGATGAAGACTGGGATATCAGGTGGAGATCTGCACAAGCTCTTGAAAAGATTGGAGAACCATCAGTGGGACCGCTGATCGATGCATTGAGGGATGGCGCTGAATATATCCGGGAAGACATATCCAGGATACTTGTTAAGATAGGCGAGCCAGCCGTAGTGTCCCTTATCTATGCTTTGAAGGACAGGAACGAGTACGTGCGTGATGGTGTGGCAGATGCCCTGGTCAGGATAGGCTCGTCCGTAGTGGAACCTCTTATCCGGGCTATGAGAGATAAAAATGAGCAGAAGAATGAAAATAAAATGTTTCCAAATGCATAAGTTAATAATTGGGATTATTCATTAAAGAGCGCGGATATTCATGATAAGAACTCATTATTCAACACAGATAACACCTGAAATGAACGGGAACAGCGTTACTATATGTGGCTGGGCGCACGAGATCCGCGACCTGGGCGGCATTACTTTCCTGGTGGTCAGGGACAGGGAAGGCATGGTACAGGTTACGCTTTTCAAAAAAGCGATAGATAAGGACGTACTTGATGTGGTGCGGAACTTAAGCCGGGAATCGGTGGTTGCGGTCACAGGTACTGTGAAAAAGGAAGCAAAAGCCCCTAACGGCTATGAACTTGTCCCCACATCTGTTACTGTGCTTGGCAAAGCTGACTCTCCGCTGCCCATGGATACAACGGGTAAAGTGGACGCTGACCTTGATACAAGGCTTGATGCCAGGTTCATGGACGTCAGGCGCCCGTACACGCAGGCGATTTTCAGGATAAGGCACATAATGCTGAAAAGTATCAGGGAATTCCTGGACAACGAAGGTTTTGTTGAGATCACCACGCCAAAAGTGGTCGCAACAGCCACAGAAGGCGGGACAGCGCTTTTCCCGATAACATATTTTGAACGAGAAGCTTTCCTTAACCAGAGCCCGCAGCTCTTTAAGCAGTTGATGATGTCAGGCGGACTTGACCGCATATTCGAGATCGGCCCGATATTCAGGGCTGAAGAGCACGATACCAGAAAACACCTTAATGAGGCGACATCAATTGATATTGAAGCAAGTTACATAGATAATGAGGACGTAATGGTCATACTTGAGAACCTCATCAAACATGTATATTCAACTGTAGCGGAAAAAGGTTCAAAATACCTTGGAACGCTCGGCGTGGAACTTGCTATTCCCAAAACTCCATTCCGGCGCATTACATACGATGAGGCAATAAAGATCGCCCGCGACAACGGCGAAAAGATAGAATGGGGCGACGACCTGTCCACAGAATCCGAGCACTCCATCGGTAAAACGATAGGAGAGCATTATTTCATCACTGACTGGCCCACTAAAATAAAACCATTCTATGCCATGCCCTACGAGAACAAACCAGAGATCTGCAGGGCTTTTGACATGATGCACCCGCGCATGGAATTGTCATCCGGGGCGCAGCGCGTGCATTCGTATGAATTACTGCGGCAGAGGATCAAAGATCAGGGTCTGAACCCTGACGGATTTGAATTCTATCTCAAGGCGTTCAGGTACGGCATGCCGCCGCATTCAGGATGGGGCGTTGGCGCAGAGAGGCTTCTCATGACAATGCTTGGCATCGAGAACATACGCGAAGTAGTACTGTTCCCCAGGGACAGGAAGAGGCTGTCCCCATAAAATATTTAACTTAATACGATATGTGTAATGTGCAAAAAGTCATGAGAGACAAAAAGTTATTTGACAATTTTTGCCATTTACACTATGAGGGATTTACAGATGAGCGCCGAAAGGGATATTATTATTGAAAGGCTCGAGCAGAAACTTGCTGCAAAGGACAGGGAGTTCGAACAGATGCAGGAGTCGCTGCGTGAGACCATTTTCGCAGAAATTGAAAAAAGGTTCGCAGATAAGATAAATCTCAGGGAATCAACCCTTGATGATATCAGGATGAAATTCGCTGATAAAGTAAATGAGATACTGGAGATGAATAAATCGCTTCGCGACTCGGTGCTTGAGCAGCGGACAGCAAGATCAGATGCGATCATCGAAACAGAAGAACGAATGAACAGGCTTGAACGGCGTCTTGTGGAGATTAACAGCGCTTATGAAGGAGTAATGAAGGAACTGCTTGACCAGAAGTCCATAATCCAGGAAATCAAGCCCAGGAAAACGGGCAGGGAAGAACCAGCGGCAAGACCTGAGATCAGATCAAAGGAAGAAACTGTGTCCGCAACGAACAGGCTGCTTGAAAAGTTCAAGACTGAGGCAAAACCCGTGGAAGCGGTCAAAGAAAAACCTAAACCCAAAGGTGAATACATAATTGCTGAAAATTATGTGCCTAAGGATAAAAGAAAACAGCAGGTCGTTATAGAAGCTGAAGAAAAAATGATCGTATCTGACGATAATGCAGAAAAGAATGAAAATTTTAAAAAACCGGTAGTCAAGAGGAGTGAAAGGGTAAGTGAAGGGGTTGAGATATATGAAACCCCGAAAAGAGGCAGATAGTGCACATCAAAGAGATCGAACTCCAGAATTTCAAATCCTTCGGTAAAAAAGTAAAGATCCCCTTCTTTGATGATTTCACGACCATATCAGGTCCGAACGGCAGCGGGAAGTCCAATATAATTGATGGCATCCTCTTCTGCCTTGGTCTTTCGAATTCAAGGATCATGAGGGCTGAGAAACTTACTGACCTGATATTTAATTCAGATAGCGGCAGGAAGAATTTTGCCCAGGTGACCATTCGCTTTGATAACTCAGACCGCGAGATGCCTGTGGATTCTGATGAGATAGTGATCACACGAAAACTCAGGCAGACCGAATCCGGATATTACAGTTACTATTATTTCAACGATACGCCCGCAAGTTTGACCGAAGTTCATAATCATCTATCCAGAGCCAGGATAACCCCTGAAGCCTACAATGTCGTGATGCAGGGCGATGTCACCCACATAATAGAAATGACGTCAACAGAAAGGCGTAAGATCATCGATGAGATGGCAGGGGTGGCTGAATTCGATGAAAAGAAAGACCAGGCTCACAATGAACTTGAAATCGTTAGAGAAAGGGTGGAACGGGTGGATATCATCCTGGGCGAAGTAGATGAACAGCTTGCCAGGCTCCAGCAGGAACGCGACCAGGCACTCAAATACCAGGCGCTTCGGGACGAAAAGCGAAAGTATGAAGGATATGTCCTGCTTGCCAGGTTAAAGGATGCGAAAAGAGAACTGGATAAACTCGCAGGTGAACTGCAGGATAAGGAAAATAAAAAACGGGCGCTTGAAAAACAACTGGAAGAACGCAGGCAAAAGGTCAGGGAGATAGAGGACAGGTTAACAGAGCTCAATTCACTGATACTTGAGAAAGGTGAGGGTGAGCAGATAGCCCTTAAGAAAGAGATGGAATTCATAAAAGGCGAGATATCGCGCTGCAACAGCACTATTGAGCTTTCTGAAAATGAAATAACCGATATCGAGTCGCAAAGAAGAAAAATTTTCCTGGATATAGATGCCACACAGGCTAAGGTCGCAGAATTTTCTGAAAAAATAAAAGAAGAGACAAAGAGAAAGGAAACGCTTGCAGCAGAATGTGAAGACCGGAAAACAAAGCTTCTCGTGATACGCAGCAAGATAGCGGAAGTGGACACTGAATTCGCAGAAACGCGGGACAGGCTCGCGGAAGCAAAACATGCTCTTGAGACGTTCAGGAATGAAAAGAACGAGTTTATGCGTGAAGAGGACAGGCTGCTTGACGCTATCAGGCGCAACTCGTCAGAAGTCCGCGACATGGAAATTGAGATCGAGACATCTGTGTCAAAGATAAGTTCAACTGATATTGATACGGAAAATGTGAAAGCGCAGATAGAGGAAATTAATAAAAATAAGAAGGAACAAACAAAGGATTCATTTGACCTTGAGAGGAACAGGTCAGAAATAAAAAGCGTGGTATCTGACCTTGAAAATACCCTGCGCGGATTGCATCAGGATTATGCCAGGTCTGAAACGCGCATAAAAGCTGCTGCTGAACTGAGTTATAGCGAACCTGTAGAATCTGTCCTTCGGGCAAAGAAGAACAGGGAACTGCCAGGCATATACGGAACTATAGCTGAACTCGGTAAAGTGGATACGAAATACTCGGTGGCGCTTGAGATAGCTGCAGGGGCGAGGATGCAGTCTGTTGTGGTGGAAAATGATGAGGATGCTGCCAGGGCGATAAAATATCTGAAAGATCACAGGTCAGGCAGAGTGACATTCCTGCCTCTCAATAAGATGGAGACCATGTCCCCTCTTCAAAAAGGAAAAAAGGAAGGGTTCATAGATTATGCCATAAACCTTGTTGATTTTGATAATAAGCTGGCGCCAGCGTTCTGGTATGTTTTCAGGGATACGATGGTCATGGAAGACCTGGAGACCGCACGGCGTCTCATGGGTAGCAAACGGCTGGTCACCCTCGAAGGTGAATTGTTAGAGAAGGGGGGCGCGATGACCGGGGGCACGATAAGATCAAAGCTCTCTTTTGCAAGCGGGGAAGAGGAGAACCTGAAAAAAGTCGCCGAGCAGATAGCTGAATTCGATGGAAGACGCAAATCCGCTATGAATAAAATGGAAAAAGTTGAAGATCATATTGCTTCCATCAGGGCGGAATCTGCGAAATTCGATAATGAAATAACAAGGTTTACGATACAGCTGGATGAAATAAAGAGCCGCGGCACACGGCTGGCAGAAGTAATAGAGGCAAGGAAAAAACAGATAACAGAGCTTGAAGAAGCCCGTGTTGGGATAAAGAAGAACATGGATAAGCTTGAAGCGAAAAAATGCGCAAAAGATGAAGAGATAAATGTGCTTTTAGAGAATATAGGGAAGATCGAATCACTCCTGAAAGGTTCACAGGTTCCTGAATTGAGCAGCATTGCAACAGGCATCGAGGAAGAGATAGACAGGCTTGAAGGAAGGCAGAGAGATATCGAATCTGTGATCAATGCAGTAACTCTGGATATGAAATATGCGAGGACCAGGATAGATGAGTTCAAATCCCGTCTTTCAGAGCTTGATACAAAGAGAGATAGCCATCGCGCAAAAATAAATGAACTGAAAATACGGTTAAAAGAACTTGACAGCCAGCTCAATGCCAGGAACCTGAGAGAGAAAGAAATAGGAGGAGAACTGCTTGAACTTCAAAACAACAGGTCAAAGCTCCAGCAGGAACTGGCATCCGTAAAGCACGGGCTTGAGGATGTACTCCGGGTGAATAATGAAATGGAGAGAAACCTGCTGGCTCTTAATTCTACAAAAGAAGCACTCACAGAGCAGATCATCGCACTTGATAATGAAATAGCAGAGCGCGGATTGAATCGGGATGAAGAGGTGCCATCCTCTGAATCCATAGCGGCAAGGATCTCGGCGCTTACACGGGCGATGGAGAAACTTGAGCCTGTGAACATGAGGGCAATCGATGAGTACAGTGAGGTGGAGAACAGGCAGAAAGACCTGAAGTCACGCCGCGATATCCTGTCCCGCGAGAGAGAGGAAATAATGATCAGGATAAAGAAATATGAAGAAATGAAAAAAGAGGCTTTCATGAACAGTTTCAACGGGGTTAACGAGCAGTTCAAACAGGTGTTCCATGAGTTATCTGACGGGAGCGGCGAACTGTTCCTTGAAAATCCCGACGAGCCTTTTTCAGGAGGGATGACCATAAAGGCGCAGCCCTCGGAGAAGACGCTGCAGCGCCTTGAGGCTATGTCAGGAGGTGAAAAAAGCCTGACAGCACTGTCGCTCTTATTCGCGATACAGCAATACAGGCCAGCCCCTTTCTATGCTTTTGACGAGATAGACATGTTCCTTGACGGCGTGAATGCCGAGAAAGTGGCAAGGCGCATCAAGAACGCTGCAGGCAATGCTCAATTCATCGTGGTTTCACTCAGGAAGCCAATGATAGAGGCTGCAAAGAGGACCATAGGCGTGTCGATGCAGGAGAGCAACATATCGAGCGTCACAGGTATCCAGATGAACTGAACCAAAACATATAATTCATATTGGGAAATATAGACGAATATGGTAGACAAGAAAGAGATCCAGGATGTCAGGTCTGAAGTGATGGCAGTAATTCTGAACATCAGTAAGAGTCTGGCAAAAGATAAGTTGGGGGCTCTTTTTGTTATTGCAGACCGCGGGAGGATAACCGGCAACTATCGTCCCCATTACCCACAGCTTCAATTCACAGGTAATATCCTCAGTAAAGGAATGGACTCGGTCGTGGAAAAACTTGCCACACTTGACGGGGCAGTGATCTTCACACCTGACGGAGTGCTGTTAGCGTACGGCTCCAGGATATTGAAGTCAGAAACTCTTTTAGGTTACGGGACAAAGCATGCTGCAGCCAAAGGGATAACCTCTTTTGATAAGAGCGCCACCGCCGTACTGGTTTCTGAAGAGAGCGGCTGGATAAAGGTCTTCCAAAAGGGTGAGATAGTGCTTGAGACCGATTCTGTGGATATAGAGCCGTCAACCCTCGAAAAAATATCAAGTTTTCTTACGAATAAAGACATGGCGCTCCTTGCAAGCGCAGGGATAGCGGCAGCGGCAGGATTTGCTCCGGCTGTACTGATAGTAGGCGGAGCTTACATGGTGGTAAAAACAGCGGGCGAAGTTATATCTTCTACCTTTAAGAAGGAAAAGAACAGATAATATGATCCATTTCACTAAACTTCACGGAAACGGGAACGACTTCATACTTATTGATGAATATAATCGTGAGGTTATCCCGGAAGCTAAAAGATCTACTTTTGCGGTAAAATACTGCGACCGCCGCTTCGGGATAGGGGCAGACGGCGTCCTGTATCTTGGAATTTCTAATAAAGCAGATATCAGGATGAAGATCTTCAATGCAGACGGTAGCGAGGCTGAGATGTGCGGGAACGGGATTCGCTGTATTGTAAAGTATGCGCTCGATAAGGGTTATATAAAAGAGAGAGCCAGGGTAGAGACCCTTGCTGGTGTGCTTTCCATAACTTCGCGTGTGGAGGAAGGAACCTGGATAAAGGTAAATATGGGTAAACCTGAATTTGCACGGGAAAAACTTCCGGCAAAAGGGACAGGCGAATTCCTTAAAGTGAGCCTGCACGGGTATGAGGTTTCTGCAGTCAATACAGGTGTTCCCCATGCAGTTATTTTCGTGGATTCACTGGATGACAGGCTTATGGCTGATGCCCCGAATATCCGTTATGACCCTGTATTCCCTAAGGGGACGAATGTGAATTTTGCGCGC
>Ga0180732_1001816_pt1 | contig 12351 bp, 11 predicted proteins | sample KR11_01MetaG_FD_148674 | JGI IMG/M metagenome (GOLD analysis project Ga0180732, IMG submission 148674) | Groundwater microbial communities from the Olkiluoto Island deep subsurface site, Finland - KR11_0.1 MetaG | ecosystem: Environmental > Aquatic > Deep subsurface > Groundwater | place...
CCGTGAAATCGGGAATTCCTTCCGCTTTGATTCTTGATTCAATTGTAATATTCGCCCTAAACCCTTTTGATTCCAAAAAATCCTCAACTAACTTTTTTAGATCGGGATAAAAACTTCTTTCCGAAGCGTCGCCGGCGCTGTTTGTCTTATGAATTTTTTGGAGATATTTTTGAAACATAAATAATGCTTATTATTTCCAGCTCATTTTGCAAAACGCAAAATATTATAAGAATATAAAACTACTTCCACTCTACCACTCTTCAGCCGATAAATCAAGCGGCAGTAATGCGTTATTTAAAAAAACAAAACAGTATGATAATACATATTATCATACTGTTTTTTATGCTTCAAATTTTAGTTTTGCCCTTTAGCCTATCTTGAAAAGTGCGCGAAAGCTTTGTTTGCTTCGGCCATTTTCTGGACATCTTCCCTTTTCTTCATCGCGTTTCCGGTTCCGTTCATTATATCCATAATTTCATCCGCGAGCTTTTCCGACATCGGCTTGCCTTTTCTGCCTTTGGCGGCGCCAATCAGCCATCTGAACGCAAGCTGCATTCTTCTGTCTCCGCGGACTTCCATCGGAACCTGGTATGTCGCGCCTCCGATTCTCTTTGACTTAACTTCCAAAATTGGAGCGACTTTGTTAAAAGCTTCTTCAAAAGCTTCAATGGAATCTTTTTTGGTCTTCTCTTTAATAATATCAAGAGCTTTATAAACCACTTTCACGGCAACCGTTCTTTTGCCGTTTTTCATTATATAGTTTATAAACCTGGCAACCAGCGCGTTGTTGTATTTATAATCAGGCTTTATGCCCCTGTCAATTCTCTTTTTTCTTCGTCCCATAGTTGTAACATTTAAAATTAATTTATGAAATAAACATTGTCATCCTGAATTTATTTCAGGATCTTTCTTCTGCTATGTCTATTTTTGTGAAATAAACTACGGACAAAACCTATCACAAAATAGATTCTGAAACAAGTTCAGAATGACAGTTTAAATGTATTTTGTAATTTGATATTATTTTATTTCGGCTTCTTCGTCCCGTATTTGCTTCTTTCCTGTTTTCTTCCTTCAACTCCGCCGGTATCCAGAACTCCGCGGACAATGTGATATCTGACTCCGGGAAGATCTTTCACTCTTCCGCCTCTGATCATAACGACTGAGTGCTCTTGCAAAGTATGCCCGACGCCGGGAATATACGCCGTGACTTCAGAACCATTCGTCAATCTCACTCTGGCGATTTTACGCAAAGCCGAGTTTGGTTTTCTCGGAGTCACCGTTCCGACTTTAACACAGACTCCGCGCTTGAAAGGATTTCCTCTTTTTGCGACGGACGGCGTATTCCTTAGATAATTAAAATTACGGGAAAGAGCCGGGGTTTTTAGCTTCCGAACAGTTTTTGTCCTGGATTTTCTGATTAATTGTTGTATAGTTGGCATTGATATTGTTGGTTATAATTTAATAAAAGGAATAAATTTATAATCATTTATAGAAACTAATTGCTCTCTTATAAAAATAAATAACCAAGATACAAGATACAATAACCAAACAAATCCCAATATCCAATAATCAATATCCAAATTGTTTGATTATTGAAATTTTATTATTGATTATTTTTTGGTTATTGTTTCTTGGTTATTGCATCTTTTGTTTTGATTTCTCTTTGAATGGCAGATTTTTAATGAATATTTGCCAGAAACAAACGATTGTAATCGCAATAAGCAATACAGTTAAAAATAACACAAAAGCAGAAGTTTGTGTAATTCTTACTCTAGTTTAATTATGTTTTATAATTCCAGATTAACAGAAGTTTGAATTTGTGTCAAGGAGATAATCATATAAACATTTTAACATGTAAACATTTTAACAAATTTATTTTCGCTCCGTCGCAGTCTCTCCGCAGAGGACTGCGACGGGAAAGCGCGATGCATTTTCTTTCCGCCGCAGTCTCGATGCGTAGACTGCGGCGAAGCGGAAAAATATATATAAAAAAACGCCTCTTCAAAAAAGCGCTTTTTCTATTGAAACTTTTTAACAAAAAAATCTTTTCTAAATCTACAAAGTTTTTATAGATTTGGAAAAAAGAAAGAGAAAATCTGGATTACTTATTGCCACGAGGAGTTCCAACTATTTTTTGAGCTTTTTTAAGCTCTTCCTCTGTTAGCAATTCAATGTCCCTATAATTATTTAAATCTATAAAATTTAAATTTGAGACATCTTTACAGATATTGTGAAACCAAATTATATCTTCGGGTGTTATTCTTACCTTAAAAAGGTTTTTAATGTATTCTTGAATTTGTTTTTTAGAAAAACCTGTTTTTCGAAGTTTAACAACCATTATTTCTGCCTGATTATAAATTTCATCCGAGACTTCTTCATAATCAGGCATAGACAATAATTCAGCCACTATATTTTTTTCTCTTTCATTGAAAGCATTGTATATTTTTTCCCAATCTTCCGCATAATTATCAGATATGTCCTCTTCTCCAAAATCGCATATGGTTTGCGATACTGATTTATGAGAAGCAACTAGTTCTACTAAATGTCTGGGAAAATTGTTTTTATCTACTTTCTTTAACATTTCATTCCTCCTTGTTTATACAACAACTTCCTTCCTTGAATTTTACGCATTGCCACGATTTTTTTCATGACTGGTCAATATAGCACACATTCTAAAACTCGTCAAGCCTCACGCATAAAAACATTTTATTCAAGACAAAAATACCGCGTTGAGCAATCCTATGTCACCGGTGATTAGGGAAAAGAGAAAAAGCATTATGGGAATTATGAGCTGGAAACCAAAAAATATAAATATAATGAGAAACAATATTCCGTTTCTTTCCAGAGTTTCCCTGACGCCATGCATGGAATATGGCAAGAAATGAAAAAGGATTTTAGAGCCGTCCAGAGGAGGAATTGGAACTAAATTAAATATGGCCAGCAGAATGTTGTAAAAAACTATTATGCTGAAAAGCATAATAATGCTTGAATCCATGGCTACGCCTTGTATAAGTAAAATTCTTATAATAATCCCGAAAATTAAAGCCAACAGCAAATTCGAAGCGGGACCCGCCGCGCCCACGAGAGCCGGCCCGTTTTTTTGGTCTCTTAGGTTATAAGGATTATATGGAACCGGTTTTGCCCAGCCGATTATAAAACCGGAATTAGACAAAAGTAAAAACAAAGGAATTATGATTGAGCCCATTAAATCAATATGCGGGATCGGATTAAGCGTCAGCCTTCCCAGATGCTTCGCTGTCGGATCGCCCAAAGAATCCGCCATCCAGCCGTGGGCGAATTCGTGGATGACGATTGAGAAAATTAAAATTACGATTGAAAATATTTGAAGAATTTCCGCCATACTTGCCAAGTTTAATTAATTAGATTATTATATGTTTATTGTCGTATTGTCAGATTCTTTGAACTACGAAATGTTATCTTTTGTCATTTCGATCCCGAGTGCTCGGGAGAGAAATCTATAAACTTTAGATATTTCTATAATTTTTAGATTTCTCACGAGGCGTTCGAAATGACATTTTATCGCATTTTGCAATTCAAGATAAATTGTTGCGCTTAAACAATTTAATAATATTAACAATATGACAATTTAACAATCTAATAATACATTTATGAGCAGAGTATGTCAAATATGCGGGAGAGGAACAAGAGCGAGCCAGACAAGAAGCCACTCCAATATCGCCACAAAAACAAAGCAGTACATAAACATTCAAAGCAAAAAAATCGGCGGAAAAAAAATGAAAGTTTGCGCCAAATGCATCAAAACAACGGCAAAAGATAATAAATAAGTTTTGTTTTGTTTGTCACGTTTATTTACTTCTATTAAAAAAACAAGCGCTCAATTCGCTTGTTTTTTGGTTGTTTAGTTATAATTTAGTATTAATATCAGTTGTATTCGCGTTTAATATTATCAGTCTTTCATCAATTTAATCCCCAGCCCCGAAATTTTGCTTCCGGCAAAGATTAAGATAAAAACGAGCATTGACCAGCTGGAAAGATTTAGGATTTTCAAAGTAAATTCTTCGGGGATCATCTCTTTCAACTGTCCGCTTATTTGATTTTTCACCATATCTTCAACCTGAGCTTTTTGCTCCGCTTCCAAACTTTTCAGATAATTCGGATCTGTTAATTTTGACTGATCAATAGTAACTTCTTTACTTGTATCTATATCTTTTTTCTCAAGATTAACAATCCCTCCGCTTGCGTAAGAAAAAACTTTCGGCGCCTCTTTCTTCGCCGTAAAAATATCATAAGAAGCGAATACGCTCCAAAAAATAATGCCTAGCCCGATGGCTAATAACAGATAGCCGATTATTTTGTTTGTGTTCATGGTAAATAATTTAAAATTTAAAAATTATCTTAAATTGCAAAACAATTATTGTCATCCTGAATTTGTTTCAGGATCTGTCCATCTGTAACATCTAGTTTTGTGAAATACATAAAATTAAAACCTTACAACAAGACAGATTCTGAACTAAATTCAGAATGACAATCTCTCAAAAATCTTGCCCAGAAGATTGTCTTTGCCTTCTCCGCTTTTGGCTGAATAGAGAATGATATTCTCATTTCCCGACTGCATTAAAACTTCTTTCAGCTTTCTGCCTCTCTCGCCTCTTCTCAACTTGTCTATTTTATTAACAGCAACTATAAATTCATAATTATGCTCATTCAAAATCTCCAGCATTTCCATATCTAATTTTGTCACGCCCGCTTTTGCGTCAATGATCAAAACGGTTTTTCTGTTTTTAATTTGAGTATTATTTAAATACCACAAAATCAATTGCCTTATTTTTTCCCTCTGCTCAAAAGAAGCTTTGGCATATCCATAGCCGGGCAGGTCAACAAAATATATTTTTTCATTTATAAGAAAAAAATTTATCTCTTTTGTCTTCCCCGGCCTCGCGCTGGATTTTACCAAATTTTTTCTGCCCAGCAGAGAATTTATAACGCTGGACTTGCCGACATTTGATCTGCCGATAAACGCGACTTGAAGCTTATTTTCTTCCAATATCCTGTCCTCCCCGACGACTCCCTTGACAAACTCCGCTGATTTAATGTTCATATTTTCGCTGATTTAGATAATAATTTACTGAGCTTATTTATATTATATTACTCTTTGAGGAAAATCACAAACAAGTTGTAATTACAAATTTATTTATAGCAGCATTGAAGCTATGGAGAAATATATTATGACGCTTATGGCATCTTGCAGAATCGTGGCGATCGGACCGCTTGCGTTTGCGGGATCAATCCTTATTTTTTCAAACAAAGACGGGATTAAAAGCCCTGTAAAGACGGAGGAAAGAATTGCCATAAAAAGAGCAATGGACAATACGAGGCTTACTTCTATGTTGCCATATAAGAATATGTTCAAAATATATAAAGTTATACTTGAAAGAATCCCAATTAAAAAAACAACGCAGAAATGCCTGAAAAAATATTTATAAAAATCAAATTTATTATTGACGGCGAAATCCCTGACGATAAATATTCTCATCTGCTCTCCCACCGCGCTTGCCATGTATACCACAAGAGGTATATACGCCACAAGAATTAAATTCTTTTCAATCGTCCCTTCAAAAACATTAATGATTTTTGACATCGCGATTCCTCCGAGAAGACCGATAAAAAGCCACGGGAAACGATGCTTGAATGATTGGAATATTGAAAGATCAAAAATATTATCAAGAACTATGTTATATTTATGGATGCCCGCCATCCTTAAAAAATCATCGCTTGCTTCGTTATGAATAATTGAAGATATTACATCATTTGAAATAACGCCTAAAAGATTATCATCCTTATCAACTACCGGTATCGCCTTTAAATTATTCTTTAGAGCAAGATAAGCCACTCTTTCTTGGTGCGTATGAGGTCTCACGGTAATAGGTCCGGTCATCATTACATCCTTAACAAGCTTTTCTTTCGGTTGTCGGAATATGTCTTTTATAGATAATACGCCCCTCAATTTCCTATCTCTTCCGTCTACTACATATATATAATTTATCGTTTCAAATTTTTCCATCTCTTTTTCCAGCATATTTTCAGCTTCTCTTATAGTAGAAGAAAGAGGGATAATCGGCACTTTCTCCGTCATTATCCTGCTGGCGGAATTTGATGAAATTTTATGGTGGTTATTCTTATTATTTTTATTTTTGTCCATAAATTTTATAATATTAGTTTTATTATTTTTTAAATGCTTATTCCGTTTTTAACATTCCTGATTTAATTATATATCAAAACATTCTTTATAACAAAGTTTTTGAAGCTAAGCTTTATTTCTTACTTTGACACATAATAAAATAACCCTTCATTCACAAAGGATTATTTTATTTTGTTTATTTTATTTTTGTTTATATTTACTTTAAGGCATAATATTTTCCGATCGCAATTGGATTGACTGCGCTGTTATGCTTCCATCGTCATTGGTCTTTCCGTTTACCATAACCGTTTTGCCGATTTCAAGATCGCTTGATGAGCCAGCCATAAATTTTTCAATTCCAGTACTGCCAGAATAGAAAATAATTTTTGAACCGCCGTCTTGTAACTTAACGGTAACGCTTTGTTCGTCTTTGGCAATAATTTCGCCCGCTATCATGCCAGATCCCATTCTATTTCCGCCTCGCGCCGATAAATCGGTTCCTGATTTTTGAAGCATATCCTGCCGATCTTCCGGCGACAAATTGCGAAGGTTTTGGAAATCATTCCGCGCGAAATTACTTTGCGGATTCTTGCTTTCGGCGTATTTCATTCCGCCATAAAAAGCGCCTCCTCCAATTGCGATTAAGACGACGATGATCGGCAATACTTTTTTTGTCATAATTTTTTTGTTAGTTTATATAAATTATCAGTGTTCGTCTGTGTCCGAAGGTCTGTGTTTATCTGTGTGCTATTGAATTAGACACTGACAAACACTGACTAAAGCGCAGATAAACACGGATTAAAACACGTAAATTCTATGATTATTCATATCTTAAGGCGTCAATGGGATTCAGTTTAGATGCCCGTCTTGCCGGGTAATAGCCGAAGATAATCCCGATTGCCGCGGAAACGCCGAAAGCAAGAAAGACGGATGAGGATGTCATAGCAGTAGCGGTGCCGCTGAATTTTGTGACGAGCAATGCAGCGATCCAGCCAAGAATAATTCCAATAATCCCGCCGATGAAAGTCAGAGAAACTGATTCAGCCAAAAATTGCGCGCTGATGTCTTTGCCTTTCGCGCCCAAAGATTTTCGCAGGCCGATTTCTCTCGTCCTTTCCGTTACCGTCGTGAGCATCATATTCATAATGCCGATTCCGCCGACCAACAAAGAAATTCCGGCAATGGCGCCTAAAAGCAAAGTCATTGTGTCTGTCACGGAAGTCATTGTGCCAATGATATCCGCTTGGTTCATAATGCTGAAATCGGCGCTTAACGGATCGGCGATTTTATGTCTCTCTAAAAGCAGGCTTGTGATTTGCTCCTGCGCCGCCGTCATTAAACCTTCGCTTTTAACTTGAACATTGATATTGCTAACTGCATTGCTTCCCGTTAGATAACGCTGGGCCGTGGAAATGGGAATATAAATCAGATCATCCGAACTTCCCATGCCGGTTCCGCCTTTGCCGGCCGTCACGCCAATAACGGTAAATTCCGAATTTTCAATGCGGATTTTTTGGCCGACCGGATCAGATCCTTCTCCAAATAAATCATCTCTTGTCGTCGGACCAAGCACCGCCACTTTAGATATTTTTTCCACCTGAACATCATTTATAAAATTACCTGTTTCAATGCCGATACTTTTTACTCTTTGGTAAGATTCGCTGATTCCGTAAATACTGGTGTTGGTATTAGTTCCCTTGGTGGTCTTAACTTGCTTTCTGGACGAAACGCTTGGCGCCACTTCTTCCGCGTCTTCAATTTGATCTTCAATCGCTTCCGCGTCTTCAATCGTTAAGGTGGTAGCGGATCCCATGCCGCCCCTCACCATAGATCCTGCTCCCCTTTGCGAACCAGGCGTTACCACAAGCAAATTAGATCCCAAAGACTGCACGCTTTCCTCGATATTTTTTGACGCTCCCTGCCCGACGGAAATCATCGTAATTACCGACCCGATGCCGATCACAATGCCAAGAACCGTCAAAGCCGACCGCGATTTGTTGGAAAGCAGAGCGAAGTAGGTTTCTTGAAGCAGATCGGATAGAAGCATAAAGTTAAATTTGATATAATTTTTAATTTTTAATTTTGTAATTTTTAAATAATTTTTTAATGTTCAAATTTTAGCAACTGCTCAGTCTCTCTAAAAAAACATTTATCCCGAGAATCTGTCATTTCGAGCGATTAGCGAGAAATCCATGAATTTTAGATATTTCTCCGCATACAGATTTCTCGCGAGGCGCTCGAAATGACAAAAAAGGTAAGCAGTTGCAAAATTTAAAACATTTAAAAATTAAAGCATTATTTACAAAATTAAAAATTGGAAATTAAAAATTTTTTGCTTTTATGCTTTCTGTGTTTTCGTGTTAATTATTTGGTTTTTAATCCATCATGGTTTGAACTTTTATCCGACACAATCATTCCATCTTTAACCTCAATCATTCTGTCGGCATGTTCCGCCACATATTTTTCATGAGTAATTAAAATTATAGTATGGCCTTTTTCCTGATTCAATTTCTGAAAAGTGTCCAAAACAATATCCCCCGTCTTGGAATCCAAATTTCCCGTCGGTTCGTCGGCCAAAATTAAATCCGGATCGTTGACGAGCGCGCGGGCGATCGCCACCCTTTGCATCTGCCCGCCCGATAACTGATTTGAAAGATGATGCCAGCGATCCTTATCCAGCCCAACAGCCATTAAAGCTTTTTCCGCTCTACCCGAGCGTTCATTTTTCGGAGTTTTATTATCATAAACAAGGGGAAGTATCACATTTCTAAGCACGGTGGAACGGCGCAATAAATTGAACGATTGAAAAACGAAGCCGATCTTTTGCGAACGAATGGACGCCAACTCGTCGTCTGAAAGTTCAAGCATATTCTTGCCATCCAAAAAATAACTGCCACTCGTCGGTCTGTCCAAAGCGCCGAGAATATGCATCAAAGTGGATTTCCCGGATCCTGACGGACCGATAATCGCCACGAATTCGCCTTTTTTAATTTCAAAAGAAACATCTTTTAAAACAGTCGTCAGCGAATTTCCTGATTGGTAAATTTTTGTTATGTTTTGGCAATTGATCATAAGCCTATCTTGAAAGTTGATGATTTTTATTGATTATTCCTTTTGCTGAAAGAAATTAGAAATGAGCGTGTTTATGAATTTCCAATTTCCAATTCTCAATTTTCAATGAATGATCAATTTTCAATTTTCAAACTTCTAATAAATCATTGGAAATTTAGTTATTGAAAATTGATTGAAAATTAGAAATTGAAAATTGAAAATTTCTAATCTCATCTCATCATCCTATCCATCCCTCCCATAAAATTCTGATTTCTGTTGTTTCCCGTGGAGCTTGAATTACTGCTCTGGGTAGAACTTGAAGCCGTGTTGATAGTCTGAGTTATAATTTCCTCGCCTTCTTCCAGTCCTTCAATAATTTCTATCATTGTATCATTGCTTGAACCGACAACTACATCCCTCCTCTGTGGCTGGCCGTCAACTAAAATTTCAACATAACCATTTTCTCCCGCCGCCTTGACGGCGCTTAACGGAACAAGCAAGATGTCCTGTTTGGAATCAATTATAATTGACGCGCTGGCAGTCATGCCGGGCTTAATCCGATTGTCGTCCACGTCAAAAGCAATTTTAATTTTATAGCTGACTACTCCCTGAGTGACAGCGCCCAAAGTGTCAACTTCAATAACTTTGCCCGTGACGGTCAAGTCTGGAATCGCGTCAAATCCTATCGTCGCGTTTTGTCCGGTTTTAACATTAGCTATATCTATTTCATTTAAAGTAACTTCAACAATTTTCTGCTTAGTAATTACTGTTCCTATAGTCGCGCCGGAATTAACCGCATCGCCTTTGGAAATATTTACCGATGCCACGGTGCCGTCAAAAGGCGCCTTAACGCTATGCTCCGCCAGTTTTTCCTGAACGGCGAGCAATGCTTCGTATTTTTGCTGGACAGATAGTTCTTTGGAACGAATATCGGCATCATCCGCGCCGGCTTTTAATTCTTCCAATGCCAGTTCTTTTTCCCTAACCGCTATCTCCTTGTCATCAATATCGTATCGTTCCGAATTTTTAAGTTTATATAAAGCGTCTTCTTTCTCTTTGACATTTCTTTCCGCCGCCGCCAAATCAATCGGCTGGTCTCTCTTTATTTCTTCTATATTTTCTTCCGCTTCTACTATGCTTTCTTTAGTATCTTCTAACGCGCGCTGTTGAGACAAAAGGCTTGATAATGAACTGTTGATTTTTGAAGTGTAGGTTTTTATATCTGATTGATAGCTGGTTACTTTGCTAAAAATTTTTAAGTCTCTTCTCGTCCGGCAATCCACCCAAAAATCATACAAATTATTTTCGCTCTTTACCGTATCCGCCATGGCCCTTGCGGTAATCACCGTTCGGGCTAATAAATTTTCTATGACTTCATATTCAGCATTGCGAGTCAAGTTTTTATATTCCGCGAAAGTATCATCATAATTTTCTCTCGCGATTTTGTAATTATCCTCGGCGATGTCAGTGAATTTTTCCAGTTCATATCGGTCATTATAATCAACAGAGTTTGCGAGAGCCGATATGTTCCAGTAATTGCCGCCAATGATGATTTCGCTTTCTCCTATCTCGTAACTATATAAAATATTATGCAACCCGGTAATAACTGTCGGCAAATCAAAAAATACCGTTGTCAGCAAATTAAAAGAATCCTCGTAAGATTCAACCAAATCATTTTCCGCGTTTTCTTTCGCGTCTACTATCGCCTTATAGCTTTTGGCCTGGTCATTTTTTAATTTAGCAAGATTTTCTTGAACTGTAATCAGAGCGGTTTCAGCGTCATAAAGCGCGTCTTCGCCTGGATTTATTAGTTCCTCCAGACTTCTTTCGGCCGCCGCTAAAGCGCTTTCCGCCTTAAAAATATCTATCTCGTCCGGAGGCGCCAGAAGCTTGTCCAAATCCAACCGGGCATTTTCAAGGGCTATTTTCGCGTCGCGCAATTCTTTTTGAGTCTCGCTGTCATCAATTAACGCGATAACCTCGCCGGATTTTACGGCTTGGCCGCCGGCTATGTTTAAACTAATGACATCGCCGGAAACGGTTGATTTAATGTCCGCTTGATTGGAGGCGGACACTTGTCCTGCGCCGGAAATTGAAGAAATCAGCATTCCTTTTTCCACGGCAACCGAAACGTAACGGATTTCCGCTTCATTGCCTTTTAATGATTCATACCCGAAATAACCTTCTATAAAAATTGCGGCAAGAATAACGATAGAAACAATTTTATATTTCATTATGAAACTGATTATTTTTTTCATTTTGATTTTATTAAATTAAGCTTCGCGTGCGATATAATTGTCCCCCTGATAAGGGGGTTGGGGGTTAAGAAAAGTCGCGGAGTAATAAATTAAAGCTAAAAAATTGAAGCGTCTTCTTGTTGGTTTTTTTATAATCACAATTCACTTTGTTTTCAAACCCCCCGACCCCCTTATCAGGGGGAGGCATAACAGCAAAAATTCAAATTCCTTAGCAATAAATAGAGCGACAGAAACCATAAGGCCTTTGTTCCGCCGGAGGGTAAAGTTGCGAAACAAAGCGCCCCATAATTCCTTAAAACACTTTACCGTTGATTATCTGAAGTATTATTAAGGTCTTTCATCGTAATATTCAAAATAATTTATCATAGTGTCTTTTCGGACGACCGTCGGAAAAGATGCTATATTTTTAAAACGGGTTAATATCTTGTAATTGACCTTTCTATTTTATAATACAATCCTGACCCGGGTTTTATTTCAAAATAAAACCCCCTGACATAAAAAGGGGTTATCTTTTTTTAGAATGATTATTTAACCGCGCCGCAATCGTCAAAACATTTTTTGGGAAATTCACCAGCTTTGACACAATCATCCACGCATTTTTTAGCTTCTTCGTTATAGCGCGAAGGCTCCTCTGGCATAGGCTTAGAATTCAGACCGTTGCCGTCCCGCTTAAATCTTCTATGAATTCCGCGCTGAATCATCGGCAGTTTTTTTTCGTCCATAATTCGCGCCGCGCGCGCTATAAATATATCGCCTTCCCTTTTTCCGATAGCCATAATAAACTGATCTTTTTCAAATTTCTCAACCATTAGAGGCTCCAAACTTCTTATATCAACATTTTGCGCGCCAAAAGGAGTTTCTATAACCAGATAGTTATCGCCG
>Ga0180732_1001817_pt1 | contig 12343 bp, 7 predicted proteins | sample KR11_01MetaG_FD_148674 | JGI IMG/M metagenome (GOLD analysis project Ga0180732, IMG submission 148674) | Groundwater microbial communities from the Olkiluoto Island deep subsurface site, Finland - KR11_0.1 MetaG | ecosystem: Environmental > Aquatic > Deep subsurface > Groundwater | place...
AGACGGCCGACGAAAAGACTGTGGAAACCGCAAGAGAGCAAGCTGAGAAAATTTATGAAAAGGCTGCCAAAGGAGAGGATTTTGCCGAGCTGGCCAAAGAATTTTCCCAGGGGCCGTCAAAGGATAGCGGCGGGTATATCGGTGTGTTTGAGAAGGAAAGTATGGTAAAACCATTTGGTGATACGGCTTTTTCTATGAAAGTTGGTGAAATCAGCAAACCGGTTCGGACCATGTTCGGATGGCATATCATAAAGCTTGAAGCCCGATTTGAAGCCACGGTTGAAACCCTGGCCCAGGCTTCTCCAAAAATCAAATCCGAGATAGTGGCCCAGGAACTTCAGAGCCTGGCCTATTACCAGGCAGGTGAAGCCTTTGATTCCATTGTTGACGGAGACGATCTTGAGCAGGTTGCTCTGCTTACCAAGAGAAAGGTGATGTCCACCGATATTTTCAGCGAAGACGGGAGCGGGCTTGAACTTGAAGACAATGCCGGGTTTGCCAAGGCCGCCTTTGCCCTTCCCAATGATGAGATCAGCGAAGTAAAACAGCTGGGAAACAAGTACTATTTAATCAAAGTGATTGAAACCATAGAACCAGCACTTCAGCCCCTGGAAATAGTAAAAGAAAGCATCGTCCTGACCCTGGGTTCGAAACTGCGTAAGGAAGCTGCAAAAGAAGCTGCCCAGGCCTTGTCAAAAAAAGCTGAGGCAGCCGGCACCATTGAACAATTGGCATCCCAGAATAATCTTGTCCTGCATGCCACCACACCCTTCACAAGAAGCCAACCTGTTGAGGGGATCGGCAGTGCGCCCGAATTGGTTAATGCCGCCTTTGGCCTGGACAAAGAAAACCCCATCCATTCTGAAGTGTTGGAAGCGGGACAAAACTTTTATATCATTGGATATAAGGAAAAACTGCTGCCTGAAGATGCCGGTATTGAAAATGCCCTTGGAGAGACAAAACAACAAATTCTCTGGATGAAACAAGGACAATACTTTGCGGCCTGGGTAGAAGAACTGAAAAGCAAAACAAAAATTCAAATTAATTCAGAACTTTTAAATTAGAGGATACCAGGGGTTATGAAGACCAAGGCTTTTGGAATAACCATGGGTATCCTGATGTGGGTGGTGCTTTTTTCCTGTGCTCCCAGACATCCGTTGCCCTTTTCCACTGATGGTCTTAGGAGTGATCCTGCCCTTGTCCATGGAGTTTTGCCCAATGGGTTCCAATATGTACTGATGGAAAATGCTACCCCCAAAGATCAGGTGAGCGTTCATCTGAACGTTTTTGCCGGCTCTGTCCACGAAACCGATGAGGAACAGGGGGTGGCCCATTATCTTGAACACATGCTCTTTAATGGGTCAGAGAATTTTAAACCCGGAGAACTGATCCATTATTTCCAATCCATTGGCATGGATTTTGGTGCGGATGCCAATGCCAGTACCTCTTTTTTTAATACCACCTATGATTTAACCCTTCCCAGGGGTGACCGTAAATACCTTGAAGATGCGTTTCTTGTCATAAAGGACTATGCAGGCGGCGCACTCCTGTTGGAAGCGGAAATTGACCGGGAACGGGGGATTATCCTGGCCGAAAAAAGGGAACGGGATTCTGTTTCCTATCGAACCTTTAAAAAGGAACTTGCTTTTGAACTGCCGGGTTCCCTTTTAAACAAGCGATTGCCCATTGGTAGCCCCTCTGTTTTAAATACAGCAGACAGAAAGCTGTTAAAGGGGTTTTATGACCGATGGTACAGGCCGGACAACATGGCCCTGGTCGTTGTCGGGGATATGGATATTAAAGCCACAGAAGAACTGATTAAACGCAAGTTTTCCGGATTGCAGTCCCGGAAACTGGTATCAGACAAAGCCGTGGACATTTCCTGGAAATCCCGGAAGGGGATTGCGGCATTTTACGATTATGAACCGGAAGCCGGTAAAACAGAAGTCACCATTGAAAGAATTTTCCATACGCCTTTTGAATTGGAAACCCATGAAAGGCTCAAGGAAATTTTTCTGGGTAATCTTGGGGATTCAATTTTTCAAAATCGTCTGGCCAGTATGATCAGAAAAGAAGTGGTCAGTTTTTCATCCGCATCGGTTTATTCCGGTACCTTTCTGCAGAATATCTCCATGGCAGCGGTCAATGCCGACTGCGAACCCGACAAATGGGAACAAAGCCTTGATCAATTGGAAAAGGCCCTCAGACAAGCCCTTGAAAATGGATTTTTACCCAGAGAGCTTGACCAGGCAAAGGCTGATTTTATTTCCAGGCTTGATACCGATCTTGCCCAGGCCGATACCCGAAAGACCTCCTACCTGGCCCGGTCGATTCTAGGGGCCATGAACCAAAACCGCATGTTTTTGTCTCCTTTGCAAAGGCAGGCATTGTTAAAGCCCTTTGTACAGGGATTAACCCTTGAACAGGTAAATCAAGCATTCACAGCCTCCTGGGCCGATGACCACCGGCTGGTGATGGTTACCGGGAATGCAAAAATTTCTGAAAACAAGCAAATGCCTGCTGATGCCAGGATTTTGGACCTTTATCGGAAAAGCGCAGCCCAGCCTGTGGAGACATTCACTCGATTTGACTCCAAACCATTTCCCTATCTTCCACTTCCGGAATCCAGGGCGAAAATTTCCAAGAAACGGGACAATGTGAAGGAACTTGGCATTGTTCAGGTTGACTTTCAGAACAATATCCGTCTGAATCTTAAGCAAACGGATTTTAAAAAAGGGGAATTTAAATTCAAGGTCGTATTTGGCCCGGGACAAGGGGCTGAACCGAAAACTTTGCCCGGATTATCGACCCTGGCAGAGGCTACCTTGCAAAACAGCGGTTTTCAATCCATGGATCCGGACCAGATCGGAGATGCTTTGGCCGGTAAAGATGTGAGTATCCAGTTTAATATCCAGGACAATTATTTTTCTTTTTCCGGATCAGGAGATCCCAAAGAAGCAGAACTTGTTTTTCAGCTCATTTATACCTACCTCAAAGATCCCGGGTTCAGACCCCAGGGACTGGCCCTTGCCAAGACCGGTTACAGACAAATGTACGAGGCCCTGAAAAGGACACCCGACGGCATCATGCGTATCAAGGGCAACCGATTTCTGGCCAAGGACGACCCCCGGTTTGGGATGACATCCCCGGACCAAATGGACAGGATCACCCTTGAACAGGTCGAAACCTGGCTTAAACCTTTTTTTGAATCATCTCCCATTGAAGTGTCTGTGGTTGGGGATTTTGATCCGAACACAGTTATTCACTATGGGGCCACCTATCTCGGGGCTTTGGAAACCAGGAAAAGCGTCCTTCTGTCGGAGGATTCACCCAAAACCGTTTTTTTTCCCGAGGGCGAAAAACGGGTCCTGGAGCTGGATACAAAAATAGACAAGGGAATGGTGAGAATTGCTTTTTTAACCGATGATTTTTGGGATATCGAAAAGACCCGGAAATTGTCCATTCTGGCAAAACTATTTTCCGAGCGCCTCAGAATAACAATCAGGGAAGAGCTTGGGGCTTCTTACTCTCCCTATGTATATAACGACCCTTCCCTTATTTACAACGGATACGGGGTGATGCATGTGGTGGTGAACGTGTTGCCGGAAAAAGCGGATGTCGTTTATCAGCAGGTGAAAAAAATCGTCAATGAGATTACCCGGCAGGGCATAGACAACCAGGAGTTGGAATTGGTGAAAAAACCACTTTTAAATCAGCTGTTGGTCCTAAGACAGACAAACGATTATTGGTTGAATTCAGTGCTGGCCAATTCAATTCAGCATCCTGAAAGATTGGACTGGGCCAACAATATGGTGTCGGACTATTCATCCATCACCAACAAATCCGTTTCATCTCTTGCCAACAAATATCTAAAAATGGAAAAAAGTGCACAGATTGTTATTCTTCCCGGAAAATAGCGACCAGGGTTCTTTAATCTTAAAGTCAAATTAGAAAGATCTTAAGACTTGTATTGCTCGGGCGGTTTTTCAATTTGTTCGGAGACATTATTCCGTAAATAATAGTCCAGATCAAAGAGTTGTTTGAAACTTAAATCCGTAAACTGTACATGGCGTTTCCTCACCTTCATGGAACTAAAAGACGGGGCATTGGTAATTTCATAGTCGGAAATGGTCTTAAAGGGCAGGTCTCCCACATAATATCCCATACTGCTCAGAAAAACAGCATTTTCCGGACTTTTTTCCGATTCTTTTTCATCACTGCTGGTATCGATATACTTAAACGAGAGTCCACCCATACTGATATCAAGGATTTGACCCAGCTTGTGAGAGTTGGGGCTGATTGCCGCATATGCCCCATCGACTGCCTTGTACCTTTTGTTTCTCCGTCTTTCGACGGTGCGTTTTCTTCCGACCATGAGAACGATTCCTTTTGATCAATGTTTTATCAGATTTGAAATCAATTATTCCTAAATTTGCACATTTTATGCCAGGAGTGTTTTAATGCCAATGATCAGGATAGATATAGGCCAATTCCCTTTGTATTGTGTCATTCTGGGTTGATTTTGCAAACAGATGGAGAAAAAATCAGCGAAAATTTCCATGCAATTAAAGTGAAAAATTGAATTTACAGGAAAATAAAGTTATAGAAATGGAATTTTTTTCCCAAAAATAGGGCATTTTTTCCTTAGACATTTTTTATACACTTTTGACAGGGATCATTGGGATGGGTCGGGATTAGAAATAGAAGAGAAAATACGCTCCCAGGTGGCTTGGATAACAGAAAAACCGAATCCCCGATACCGTAAAAAATTAAACATTTTTTTTTTAAACACCTCCATTTCAAGGTGCTGCCAGGACTTAATTTTAGGCAGGACCGCAAGAAGAGCCAATTCAAGGTCGTCATATTCAACCAGCAATGGGTCTATGATGGCACTTGCAATTCCTTTTTGGGCAAGCTCATACCCCAAGGCATAAATGGATTTGGGTTTATTTTTTTTTCGATTTTCCAGATAGTTTCGGGCAAAAAGCTTATCATCCAGATAATTTTCTTGTTTGAGCCATAGGATGGCCTGTTCAACAATCACGGGTGTAAACTCTTTTTTAGACAGGTAATTCTTGATTTCCTGAATGCTTCTCGACCGAATGGAAAGATACCCCATGGCCATACCCAAAGCCCTTTTTAGGGTGGGATCCATTTCCTTGAAAAGAGACATATCCTAAAGTTTTTTCCAGGTCATGGTTAAATTGGCCAGTTTAAGCGCGCCGGATATCTGAAAAATCGAGTGATGGGTAATCAACTTGTCCGGGGAAAAATCTATTTTAACCTTGGACACAATTTTGTCAGGGTAAAAAGATTCTTTTAGGAATGAAACAGTGCAATTAACAGGTTTAAATTCATTGAGAAGGCTTAACGGCATGGCTTCCATTGCCCATTGAACGTACACGGTATTGTTCACGTGCTGGTTCAGATCCATGTCATGGGCCCTGATTTTAAATTCGGATTCATGGTCAAACACATCAAAGTCATGATCATTTTTTTCAAGTTCCGGACAGCTTTGGGCCGGTGTCATTAGGTTTTTTGGAAGATGGGGGCTAAGGCGGACCGGCTTTGAATTTTCGGCTTTAACCAGTATCCAGATTCCCAAAGCGGAAATAAGTTCTTCCTGTTCCTGGTTTACAATGGAAACGTGTCTGAGTTCGTATAAATTTTTCCAGGGGGAGCGCCAGGTTTTGAGTTCCAGGGGGTCAAGCCAGTGGGGATTTTTATGGATCTGGATCTGATACCTGGATACCACCCATTTGAGTTGTTTTTTTGCCATATCCAATCCTGAAATACCGAGTTGGCTGCATTGCTGGGAGGCTGCATCCTGAAACATATTCAAGATTCGGTCAATTCTGACCTGGCCGTTCGCACCAATGGCTGAATAGGGAAGTTGTGTTTTCTGGTAAAAAATAGTGTCTGTATCCATTTTAGGGAAGTTTCTCCAACAATCTGACAGGTGTTTTTAGGATGTCTTCCAGCGTGTTGACCAATCCTTGTCCAACAGCAGACGGGCTAAGGGCGGTAATAACCGGGTCTGATATTGAACCGGTGGCCCGGGCAGGAATGGAAATCAATCTGCCGCTGAGCATGGTATTGACAACCGGAATATATTTTATAAGGGTATCAATGGTTTTAAAGGGAGCGATAAGGCAGGTCAAATCCATTTTATCGTTCAATGGATCAATCCAGCCATTAAAGATGAGGGCCATGTTATCCGCATCAATAACCGCTTTTTTTAGATGAATGATGCTCTCCTTGATCTCTGCTTCAACCGCAATGGTATGGTATCCGATTCCCTGTTTTGTTATATCGGCCAGTTGCAAAATATTGAGCACGGAAAGCAGGCGGGACAAGAGGGTCCATTTAAAAATTCTGCCATTGCCGGCATTGAAGGCCAGAATACCATTCTGGCTGCTTGAAATCTTATCGGAAGATGCTTGTCCCAAAAGGTCGCAGGTAAATGAATAGGATCCATCAATAAATTTGTTGTCATTGGTCTTTTCCAGCAGGCATGGGAGGGTATCCGCGAGATCATGATTTTCCATGGACCGGATCTTGAAATTGCTGATTACCGTGCTGTCCAGGGTTTCATGGGACACCATCAAGACACCTGTGGCTGAAATGTTACATAGGATGGCGTTGAGGATCTGAATTTGGGTTTTTTCCCGATCAAAAGAAATCCGGGCTTCTATGTCAGAGAAATCCCGGTTTTTATATCTCAGGTGTCGGGAGGTCAGGAACAGGGTTTTGTGGTCCAAAAGGGGTTGATTATTGGTTTTTTTCGGAAGGACTTCAATGGTTTTAAAGGAATCAAGGTTGATTTTTTCAGTATCCAGATGAAGGTTTAAGTCCTCATCTGTGAAAATTTCTATGGATTGCCCCATGGTAAAGGCGGATAGGCGGCCATGCAAAAACGAGTTTTTGATCAATATTTTTTCCAAGGTTTGGGTATTTAACACCCCTTCAAAATTGAGCAGGGCTTTTGATCTATCTTTGTTAAGTGCTATGATGGCATCTGACATCCTCTGATCCTTGAGCGTTAAACGTCTTGGATATAGGTCTGAAACAGTTGTTCCGATCAGATCAAAGGATAGGGTAGGACCTGAAAGAAAAGAGGCCTGACCCTGAAACGCAGTTTTGTCTTTTTTGTTTTCAAAAGTTGCCCCAAAAACCTGTAAAGGAACCTGAAGACTTTTCAAATTGGGGAGATCAATGGCATGGGAAAGCCAGGATAAATCTTCTATACCTGCCTTAAGATCCGCTATTTGAATCCGTTTTTCTGTTGCTTGAAAACCGTATGAAACAGCCTTTACCTGTTTTTTTTCAGGGGAAAACCCGATGGCGATATCCCTGCCAGATCCCTTGATGTCAAACCGCCAGTTTCCCGGGTCAAAAACAGGGCCCTCCAGACGAATGTTGTCTGCAAGAATCTCGCCCGTAAGGGTTTTGACCGGGGAGATCCATGACAAAATTTTTTCATGGGAGGTGATCCAGGGAAGTATTTCATCCAGGTTGATATGGACCGGTCCGGAACTGATATCAAGGGAGGGGAGGTTTTGAAAATCCACAATTGCACTAAGGTTTTCAACAAGACTGCCCTCAAGGGACCCAAACAAATCTTGGATGACCACCCTGTCTGTGTCATATGAAAAACCTGCTTTTGTGATGATGAAGGGCAGCGGAATTCGATCATAGAAACCTTTGGCAGTCAAAATCTGGGCTTGTACCTGAACCCGAAGCTTTTTTTTCATACTCTCCATACCCAGTTTGAGCACCCCGTCTGCCTGGCCCGACACCTGGCTGACCCTTGCCAGTTCTTTGGCAAGCAAGGTGTCCGGCAGAAGGGAAATCAACACCTGGGGCAGGGTGGAAAGGTCTGAGAGAAGGTTAAATTCACCGTTAAAAGGGATATCTTCATGGTTCATCAGATCAATTTCAAGTTGTCCGCTTTTGATGGTGGCGTTGCTGATCCGGCCACTTTTGGCCTGGATATGAAGAACGCCTTTTTCAAGGACAGCATCCCCCTGGACGTTTTCAGCGATCAACGGCGTTTCCGGTATTTTGACCCGGCTGTTTACAGCCGACCCTGTCAGGAAAAGGTTTTTCCCGTCAAAAGGGTGGAAAGGGGTGTTGCTTGAAAAATCTACCTTAACTTTCTCGGCTGTCCCTTCCCTTAAAATATCAAACAATTGACTTACCACCTCGTTTGATCCTATGAGGCCTAAGCATACCTGTCCGGCCTGGGCAATATCAATGTCATCACCAATAAAGCTGATGGCAGACAATTTGGCTTTTTTGTCATCAATAAAATTGATGCCGACCCTTCCACGGGGATAGGACAAGACAACCGGGTTGAGTTCTACTGATAGCAGATCCCTGGAAAAATGAAATTTCAAATCCAGCAGGTCACCTGCCAGGGGGGTCTTGGGAATCTTTTGGGCCAGAACCCGGGGAGCTGTAATCTTTAGATTTCCGGTCAGTTTTCCTGCGCCATCCAGCATCAATAAAATATTGATCCTATCGGCAATAACTGAATCAATGCCTATGTTCTCTATAAAAGGGGTATCCATAAATTGATCTTTTTGGACATGCAGGCCAAGGATCTGTGCTTTGAGGACCAGCGACTGATTGACATTGGACACAAAGACAGAACCATTCAAGGCCTCAGAATATTCTGTCTGCATATTTTGGATTACCAGCTCAAGCGTATCGTTGCTGTCTGGAAAAAGTGCGAAAAGGTGTTGGATTTTTTCCCTGGGAAGCGCCAGAGAAAAGGGATGGTCCAAGCTTAGTGAATCCGGGGTGTTTTTGGGGGAACGATATCGAATCTTTGGCCGGTCCAATAAAACTTTTGAAACAGCCGATTTTCCCTGTATGAATTTCACCATATTAATATCAATACGGACAGTTTCTATATTCAGGGCAACCAATGGATTAAAGGATACTTCCTGATCTCTGAAACAAATGGAAGGTTGTGGCAGAAATGAAAAATCAATTTTATCCGGATTGATTTTAACACCGGTTTTTTGTTCAATAAGAAAAGAAACTTTATGTTTAACACGGGACGAATTGGCGATCTTCTCAAAGATATAGGGAGACAGCAGCACCAGGGAAAAAATCAGTGCCGTTGAATAGAGAGCGGCTCTTTTAATTCCTTGTCCGGACACAGGTATGCTCTATCAACAAAATCAAACTTTGCCGGTAAACGGCGCATTTACCGGCAAAGTCATGGGTTTTTTATTCGGTACGACTGGTGATTTCAACAATATGGTATCCAAAATCGGTTTTTACAGGTCCATGAGGGGTTCCGACGGCCTGGTTAAAGACAACCGTATCAAATTCAGGAACCATCTGCCCTGGGCCGAATTCTCCCAGGTCTCCTCCCCTTCGGCCCGAGGGACATTTGGAATGCTGTTTTGCAAGTTCAGTGAAGTCTTCACCCGCAATAATTTTTTCAATCAATTCCTTACACAGGTCTTCGTTATCTACAAGTATATGTCTTGCACTGGCTTTTGCCATAATCCATCTCCATTTTTTCTGTTCGCTAAAAGGTTAGTGTCAATGTGTTCCAGTATAAGGATCACATCATTTTTTTCAAGTGTTTTTGTTACCAGGTGTATCCAAGCCTTGCTGCAATCGTTATAAAGTCTCCCATCACCAACTGGGTTTGTTCCATGATGATCTCTTTATAATCCTTAAGCTTTATACCGTCGTCATCCAGAGATTTAAGGGGCTCTTTTCCGAGGGCCATCCGGTATTCGTTTTCGTTTTCAAGCTCCTGGGCAGAATACAGGTCTACTTTTTCCCTGCGTTGGGCAAGGTTTAACGACAGGGTTTCCTGATGGTTCAGCTGGTCGGTCAGCTCGATTCTGTTCTTCAGATACACCATGCCGGGGTCGTGGCGGACACGTTCCTGGTATTCCTTTGAAAGGGCTTGATACACAGGTTCCAGTTGTTTATAGGCCTTGTATTGTGTCTTGGTGATTGTATCCCAGAGCAGGGCGCCCTCCAGGGAGCTTTCTCCGGTATCCTTGATTTTATAAATCTGGGGATAGTTTAAGTCGGGCGCAACGCCTTGGTTCTGGGTGCTTTCTCCCGATACCCGGTAGAATTTGGCAGTGGTCAGTTTTAATTTTCCCTCGCCCAAAGGCTTGAGTTCCTGAACCGTGCCTTTGCCAAAGCTGTTTGTCCCGACAATGACACCCCTGTTGTAATCTTTGATGGCTCCTGCAAATATTTCAGAGGCAGAAGCACTCATTCGGTTGATCAGAACGACCAGAGGGCCCGTATATTCAATGGACGGATCTTCATCATAAAGACGGGTAATCCTTTGTTTTGTCTTGATTTGCACAGTTGGGCCGGACTTAAGAAACAGACCGGTCAGATCATTGGATTCTTTCAGGGAACCGCCGCCATTGTCCCGAAGATCCACAATCACACCATCAATATTTTCTTGCTTAAGCTCAAGCAAAAGTTTTTGAACATCTTTTGTGGTGCTCTTGTAATCTTTTTCACCCCGGTGATAGGCGGCAAAATCTATATAAAAATTGGGGATCTCAATAATGCCTATTTTAAAGTTTAAGGTGCCGCGTGTAAGGGTGACCACCCGCTTTTTGGCAGATTGTTCCTCCAGTTTTACCTTGTCCCGCAAAATACTGATGGTGGTGGTGGAATCGGCTTTTTTGGCCGGAATAATCTTTAAGCGGACATAGGTGTTCATCGGCCCGCGGATGAGCTTGACCACATCATCAATCCGTTGTCCAATGGTATCCTTCATCTCCCCGTCTTTTCCCTGACCCACCCCGATGATTTTATCTCCCGGCATGAGAAGATGTGATTTGTCGGCCGGCCCCTTTGGGATCAGACGAACCACCTTGGTATATTCGTATTCATTTTGAAGGACAGCACCAATACCTTCCAGGGAAAGACTCATGTGAATGTCAAAATCTTCAGACACCCGGGGCGCAAAATATTGGGTGTGTGGGTCAAAGCTATTGGTTACACTGTTCATGAACAATTGAAACACATCATCCGTATTGGTCTGGGCGAGTCTTGTCAGTCGACTGGTATATATTTTTTCAAGGGAATCGGTTATCTTGGCATTCTCCTGATTGTCCAGTTTCAGTGTAATGATATGATTTTTTAATTCATTCTTCCACAAAGGATACAGATCTTCCGGACTTTTTTGAAATGGCCTGGATTCATTGTCTACGGCCATCACATCATCCAGATCAAAGGCCATGTCCTTTTCCCATGTTTTGATCAGCTTCAGAATATATTCAAGACGAAGGGTTGACCGGGACAAGTAAAGATTGAAAATGTCATAGGCGGGTGTGAGGACCCCATTTTTTAAATGCCTGTCAAATTGGTATTTATACTGGCCAAGCGTGTCCATATCTTCCTGGGTGAGCAGTTGCCGATAGGGATCCAGGCTTTTGATATAGTGGTCAAAGATTCGAACAGATACCACTTTGTCCAGTTTCTTCCCAAGGTAGTGGTATTGTTCAAGGGCGCTGACAATTTTCACACACTGGATTGAATGGGTTTTTAAAGGTGCAATTGGAGGTGTCTGGGCAAATCCTCTTTCAATCATAAAAGGGGAAACCAACAGAAGACTTAAGACCAACAGATACTTAAAATAACAAAAAGGGGTGTAGCGTTTAAATGGTTTCATTGGCTGATTCAATATCCTTTGGTGTTTCAAAGCTGATTTTACCGATTTTTCCGGAACGAAGATCCCGGATCAACAGTTCAGCGGATTTTTGGTAATTGACAATCCCCCCTTTGTTCAAGCATCCTCTGGCGGTACCGATCTTTTCGATCAGGTCTGACGCATCTTTGGGGATATGATGGAGGAAGGTATATCTTTCCAGGAGCAGATTTGGATAGGTTTCAAGCAAAAGGTCTGCAACAAAAAAACCAATCTGGCTGTAATCCAGGGCGGTGTCGGAAATCGCTCCGGAAGCGGCAAGAATAAAGGCCCTTTTTTGGGGTTCGATAATCGGCCAGAGAATGCCCGGGGTATCATAGATATCAATATTGTTTTCAAGGCTTGTTCGCTGTTGCTGCCGGGTGATGGCCGGGACATTCCCGGTTTTTGCTATTTTTTTCCCGACCAGGGTGTTGAGAATCGTAGACTTGCCTGTATTGGGAATACCCACCACAATGACTTTGACTTTTCTTGCCCGATTTCGGGTTACCTGGGAAATGCAATACTGTAACGCCTTTTCAACCTGGTTTTTTTGGCTTCCGCACACGGCGATTGCCGGCAGCTTCCGGTGATGTTCAAAATAGGAAAGCCAGTTCTGGGTTGTAACCGGATCTGCAAGGTCGCTCTTGT
>Ga0180732_1001818_pt1 | contig 12327 bp, 13 predicted proteins | sample KR11_01MetaG_FD_148674 | JGI IMG/M metagenome (GOLD analysis project Ga0180732, IMG submission 148674) | Groundwater microbial communities from the Olkiluoto Island deep subsurface site, Finland - KR11_0.1 MetaG | ecosystem: Environmental > Aquatic > Deep subsurface > Groundwater | place...
GATCGGAAAACCCGCCAAAGTCAAAACCTTCAAACCCTTCTGTACTAAAGTTTGTATAAACATTGCCATATGGGCCTTGTTGATAATTTTGGCCGCCTCTTCGAGAAAAAGCTTCTTCTCCATACTGATCGTATACCTGCTTTTTTTTCGGATCTGACAAGACTTCAAAGGCTTTAGTCACTTGTTTGAATTTTTCTGTTGCCTCTGTTGATTTATTTCTATCTGGATGCCACTTTAAAGCCTGACGACGATAAGCCGCCTTAATTTCTGAATCACTTGCAGTTTTTGAAACACCGAGAGCATCATAATAATCCATATTAATTGACTACTTGTCCTTCTTCAACTTTTCCCTTGTCCTCCGACTTGTCCCCCGTAGGTTTACCGGAGGGGGAAGCTTTAGCGGTATCTTCCTTCTTCTGATTTTGGTACATTGCCTGACCAATTTTGGCTAATTCATCAGATAGATCTTTGGTTTTTTGTTCCATTTCATCTTTTGTCCCTTTTCCGATTAGATCTTTCAGTTCTTTAATCTTTTTCTCGACATTTTCTTTTACATCTTTTGGGGCTTTATCTCCGGCATCTTTAAGTGACTTTTCTGCAACATAGATCATGTTATCTGCTTTGTTTTTTACTTCAATTTTTTCTTTTTCTTCTTTATCTTTATCGGCATTTTTTTCTGCCTCTTCTTTCATTTTTTCGATTTCATCTTTATTAAGACCGGTCGATCCTGTTATCTTAATCCCCTGAGTTTTGCCGGTGGCTTTATCTTTAGCACTAACTGATAAAATACCTGAGGCATCAATATCAAAGGTCACCTCAATCTGGGGAACGCCACGAGGCGCCGGTGGAATTCCGTCAAGAACAAACTGACCAAGTGATTTATTATCTCTAGCCATCGGTCTTTCTCCCTGAAGGATATGAATTTCTACCTGAGTTTGATTATCTCCGGCTGTTGAAAACGTTTCCATCTTTGAAGTTGGAATAGTGGTATTTCTGGTAATTAATGAAGTCATCACCCCACCTAAAGTTTCAACTCCTAAAGTCAGCGGAGTAACATCAAGTAAAACGACATCCTTGGTTTCACCAGTCAAAACTCCTGCCTGAATAGCAGCTCCAACCGCAACCACTTCATCAGGATTGACTGAACGGTTTGGTTCTTTTTTAAAAAATTTCTTTACTTTGTCAATCACCATCGGCATTCTTGTCATCCCGCCAACCATGACTATCTCATCTATCTTTGAGATATCGAGTTTGGCATCTTTGAGACAGGCTTTGACCGGTTCAAATGATTTATCAACCAGATGACCTACTAAAACTTCCAGTTTCGCCCGCGTCAACTTAGTGACAAAATGCAAAGGTTGTCCGTCCTTGACGGTAATAAACGGCAAATTGATATCGGCTTCCATCGACGAAGATAGTTCGATTTTTGCTTTTTCTGCCGCATCTCTTAACCGCTGTAAGGCTTGAGCGTCAAGACGAAGATCTATCCCATTATCTTTTTTAAATTCATCAGAAAAATAATCGAGTATTATCTTGTCAAAATCATCTCCTCCTAAATGAGTATCTCCGTTGGTCGCTTTCACTTGAAAAACTCCTTCACCAAGCTCTAAAACGCTGATATCAAAAGTGCCCCCACCAAGATCGTAGACGGCAATGGTGTGCGCATGTTTATTCTCCAATCCATAAGCCATCGAGGCTGCCGTCGGTTCATTAATAATCCTCACGACCTCAAGTCCGGCAATCTCTCCAGCTTGCTTGGTTGCTTGTCTTTGGGCGTCATCAAAATATGCCGGAACGGTAATAACTGCTTTTTCAACTTTTTCTCCTAAATAAGTTTCTGCATCAATCTTTATTTTTTGTAAAACCATCGCCGAGATTTCTTGAGGAGTGTATTTTTTTCCTTCAATTTCAATAACTGCCATTTCATCTCTACCTTGAACGATTTTATAAGGCAGCCATTTCATATCATACTTGACTGATTCATCAGAGTATCTTCTCCCCATTAATCTTTTAATTGAAAAAATAGTATTTTTTGGGTTTATTACCATCTGTCTTTTGGCAATGTCTCCAACGACATGCTTTACAGGATCAACTACCGATGGGAAAACATTTCTTCCTTCCTGTGAATAAATAACCTTTGGTTTTCCGCCTTCCATAACAGCGACACATGAATTAGTTGTCCCTAGATCAATACCTATTATTTTTGCCATATTATTTTTTATTTAAATTTATAATGTCATCCTGAATTTATTTCAGGATCCCGAAACAAGTTCGGGATGACAAAAAAATTCATATTTTTTTTGTCACTTTGACTTGTGCAACTTGTAATATTTTGTCGTTTAATTTGTATCCTTTTCTTAAAACTTCAGTCACGATATTGTCTTTATCGCCTTCAACTGTATCTATAACTTCAGCGGAATTTGGATCATATTCTTTGTTTAATACTTCAATTTCCTCAAGTCCAATTTCTTTTAAAATATTAAACAAATGATCTTTTGTAATCTTTAATCCCTTGTCTTTAATAAAAACCTCGGCCTTTTCAAGATTTCCTAGAAATGGCAATAAGCCTAAGATTAAATGCTTATTGGCATTTTTAATTATTTCAAATTTTTCTTCGCTAATTCTTTTTTCTAAATTCTGATAATCAGCCAAGGCCCTTAAATATTTATTTTTAAACTCCTCTGTCTGTTGTTTTAACAGTTCTATCTCCTTTTTTAATTTACCAACTTGTTCTGTATCCACTTTAATTTTTTTATTGTCTGTCATATTTTTTACAGTCCCTGCTCTTTAAAAATTTCGCTAATTAAATTAGAAAAATATTTTACCTGAGGAATAATCTCATCATAATACATCCTTTTTGATCCAACTACTCCCATCATTCCCTTTATCTTACTTCCTTCAAACTCTCCCCAAATGCTTGCACAAGTATCAAATATTGGGTCGTGAAAATCCTCTTCTCCCAGCATGCACATCACTTCTTCATCTAATTTATCAAAATCATGCAAAATTCTTTCCCAAAAATTCGCTTCATCAAGTCGAATAAACAAATTTCTGGATAAGTTTATATCAAAAAATTCCGGTTGATTTAATAAATTAGCAACCCCTGAATAGTAAACATCGCCAAAATTTGTTGTCGCAACAGATAAAAGTCCGGTTTTTTGTGATAATACTTTTGTTGCCTGAGAAAGTAATCGGTGAGCTTCTTTACGTTCATCCCAAATGCTGTTTTTATAAGACACTTCATCAGTCGTTGACAGTTCTTTTTGTTTCATTAAATGATTAATATAAAATCTCAGCGCTTTGGCCGACGGGATTCTACCTGAAGAAAAATGAGTTTTCTTTAGGTAACCTTTTTTAGCCAACTCGACCATTTCATTACGAATAGTGGCTGGAGATACACCTAATTTGTATTTTTTCTCTAGCACCTCACTACCGACTGCAATCCCAGATTCAGAATATTCCTTAATAATGACTTTCAATATGTCTACTTGTCTCTGTGTTAAATCTTCCATAGGACGTATCCTTTAAAACCCAACTTTCTGGGTTTTAGAAGGATATTTAGCAATCTTACATCAAGTCTGCTAACATGTCAAGAGATATTTTAATGATATAATTTAATCATGGTAAAATTGGGCGCTCATCAGTCGATTTCCGGTGGATATATCGAAGCTTTGAAAAGAATTAATAATATTGGCGGAAATTGTCTGCAAATTTTTTCCTCATCCCCCCGTGGATGGAGCTTCGCAAAAGTAGATAGTAATGATATAAAGAAATTTGTTGGCGAAAAAAATAAACTAAAGATCGATCCTGTCTATTTTCATGCTTCCTATCTAGTCAATTTAGCCGATGAGGGAAGGGTTGGACACCTTTCAAAACAATCACTTATTGCAGAGTTAAATCTTGCTTTAAAACTGCAAATTAAAGGCTCAATAGTTCATTTAGGTTCATATAAAGAAAACTCAAAAAATCCTCAAGATTATCTCTCCCACGATCGTGAGAGAGATAATAAATACAAAATATTAATTAATAATATTGAAGAGATACTCCAAAATACCCCTCAAGAATCATTGTTTATTATTGAAAATGCCGGTAATAAAAAAATTGGACAAACTTTAGAAGAAATTGCCCAAATTATTAAAGATGTTAATAACCTTCGAGTTAGAATTTGCCTTGATACTTGTCATTTATTTTCCAGTGGATATAGTTTTAAAACAAAAAATGAACTCGATATATTTTTCGATAAACTCGCTAAACTCGAAATAATAAATAGAATCGAACTTTATCATGTAAATGACAGTCGAGATACCTTCGCTTCAGGTCGAGACCGCCATGAGAATATTGGCCAAGGATTAATTTCAATTGATACTTTTAAACTCTTTATTAATCATCCAAAAACAAAAAATCTTTCTTTTATTATTGAAACGCCTGGTTTTGACGGTAACGGACCAGATAAAAAAAATCTCGATATTCTTAAATCTTTGATTAATATATAATTTCAACATGATTACTATCCCTAAACAAATTAAAGATTTTTTAAAAACATTTAATAAGAGTGGTTTTAAAATATATGTTGTTGGTGGAGCTGTCAGAGATGCCTTGCTCGATAAAACTGTCACCAACTGGGACTTTGCGACAGACGCAACTCCTGAAGAAATTCAAAAACTTTTTCCCGATTCTTTTTATCATAATATTTATGGCACTGTGACTGTTTCTGTAAGGACAAATCATGATTTGCCCCTACTTTTTGAAATCACCCCTTTTCGAAAGGAATCAGATTATTCGGATAATCGCCACCCTGATAAAATTATTTGGGCAAAAACAATTGAGAAAGATTTAGCTCGACGGGATTTTACTATTAACGCAATCGCTTATGATGGTAAAAATATTATTGATCCGTATTTTGGGCAAAAAGATTTAACTGATAAATTAATTAAATCTGTCGGTAATCCGGATAAAAGATTTAACGAAGATGCGCTTAGACTTTTAAGAGCGGTCAGATTTTCTTCCCAGCTTGGTTTTATCATTGAAGAAAAAACTCGTTTATCTATTCAAAAAAATGTTCAATTAATTAAAAATATTTCTTGGGAAAGGATTAGAGATGAATTTTTGAAAATTTTATCAAGCGATTTTCCTTCAGAAGGAATTATTTTTCTAAAAAATTCCGGTCTTTTGGCTTTGATACTGCCCGAACTGGATATCTGTTTTACTATTCCTCAAAAAAGCCCGCTTCGCCATCATATTTACGATGCCGGCACTCACCAGGTAATGGCTCTAAAACATTGTCCTTCAAAAGACCCAATTACCCGTTTTGCGACATTAATTCACGACATTGGAAAAGCCAGTACTTTTAAAAAAAATGATGAAACAGAACTGATTACTTTTTATAATCATGAAGTAATCAGCACTCGGTTGGCTGAAAATATTGCTGTAAGATTTCATCTTTCAAACGCACAAAAAGAAAAATTAGTCCAATTGGTGAAATATCATCAATTTACAGTTTCCGAAATCCAAACTGATAAGGCGGTCAGGCGATTTATAAAAAATCTTGGAGAAAATTATATCCAAGATATGTTCGATTTACGAACTGGAGACAGAATTGGATCAGGAGCTAAACCTACTTCTTGGAGATTGGAATTATTTAAAAAAAGACTCAAAGAGGTCCAAAAACAACCATTTTCTATTACAGATTTGAAAATTAATGGAGATGATGTAATGAAAATTTTAAAAATTAAACCCGGTCCGAAAGTTGGTGAAGTTTTAAATAAATTATTTGACCAAGTAGTAGAAGGAAAAATAAAAAATAAAAAAGATCTTCTTAAATCATGGCTGATTCACCATGTCCTGGGTAAATGATGATATCTTTTAGTCTATGAATTTTTTCTAAAGATTTATTAAGATCAGTTTCATTGCTGTATGATAAATCAGTCCTCCCTACTCCATCGGCAAATAAAGTATCACCGGTAAAAAGGGTGTTTTCTTCTTTGAAATAGAAGCAACAACCTCCGGGAGTATGACCGGGAGTATAAATAATTTTTAATTCGAAATTTTTAATTTTTAATGAATTTTTAATGTTAAAATTTTTAATATTTTTAATTGGCAAAATTACTGGCTTAAAACCTAAAAAATATTCCGCCGTTTCCTTTACTCGGTCAACTAAGAATTGGTCTTCTTTAAAAATGTATAAAGGAACATTAAAAGAGAGTTGAATTTCGCCAACGGCGCCGATATGATCAAAATGCCCGTGAGTAGCCAGCATTCCAACCAAGTTTAATCGTTTTCTCTGGATTTCTTCAAGGATAAAAGGAGCATCATCCGCCGGATCTATTATTAAACAATCTTTGTCATTAACTAACAAATAACAATTCGCCTGTAATTGCCCTAAGGAATATCTAAAAATCTCCATTTATATTATTCTATCTTAAGTTTTTTGTCATTGCGAACGAAGTAAAGTAGTCTCTAGTTACTTTAGTCACCCTAAGGGTGACTAGGCACGGAAAACCTTGGACACCCTAAGGGTGTCTTATGAAATTACACTCTGACGTTACGGTGTAATAATTAAATTTGGATTGACTTGACAAGAAGAAGAAGAAGAAGAAGAAGAAGTAAAATTGTCCTAACCAATATGACTGAAGTTAAAAGAAGAATTCAATATACTCGGTTCGGAGCTTGTGGTGATTGTCCTCCAGGTCAAGAATATCGACCTAGACTAAATCTTAGTTTCTTTAAAGATGTTTATAGCATTTATAGGGCAGCGCTTGCCTTAATAAATCGCCATCAAATAGCCCAGCATCCAAACGGTCAAGGTATGATAAAAGGAATTCTATGATTTTAACCACTCAACATAATCACAGCCTTCGGCCATTTTTTGTTCCGCATTCCATTTATTAGTTGAGCATTTTTTAAGCTTTTTTCCGGAAACCGTTGTGAATAAAACTAATTTGGCTCCGCATTTTGGACAATCTTCCTCAAGCGCTTCAGTCGTCCCTTTCAGCCATTCAATATAGTCACAACCACCTGCCGTTTTTGTCTTTGGATCCCAAGTGGCTGTAGAACATTTCTTCATTTTTTTACCAAATCGGGTGGCAATCATAAGTAACGGCGCGCCGCACTTAGGACATTTTTCGTCTAAGGTGGTTGGTTCTATTGGCAACCATTTGACGTAGACACAGCCATCGATTGTCCGAGTCTCCTGGTTCCAACTTCCTGCCGAACATCTTTGTAGTTTTTTTCCTGATTTAGTTTCTACAACTTCGCCTAACTTAGAACCGCACTTCGGACAAGTATCCTCAACAATCTTTTTATCCTCATCTTTTTTATTTGTCATATATTTTCTCAACCCTCCGAATCGGAGGGTAAACTTTATAACTTTATTAAGGTTATAGACTTCTTAATCTTTTGTCAATGGACTATAGTCTACAAAATGAGCTTAATTTATTTCTTCTTTCTTTTTTCCATCCAAACTAGAATTGGAGTGGCGATGAATGGCGAAGAATAAGTACCGGTAATTGTTCCGATCAAAAGCGTAATGACAAAAAATCTTATTGTTAATCCTCCAAATAAAGATAAGGCCAAAAGCATGAAAACAATCGTCATTGAATTATTCAGAGATCGAACCATTGTTTCAGTTAAGGCACGATTGGCATAATACTCGATACTGCCTTTTCCTTCTTCTTTTAAATACTCTCTTATTTTGTCAAAAATTACAATCGTATCATGGACAGAAAACGACATGGTAGTAAGCAAGGCTGTAACAAACATCGTATCAACTTCAGCCCCCCAAAAATGAGAAATAATTGAATAACTGCCGATAACAACGAAAAAATCATGAATCATCGCCAGTACTGCTGATATTGCATAAGTTGAACCCTTAAAAGCAAAACTCATATAAATGAGTATTCCAATTACCGCCAATACTGAAGCAATTAAGGTTTTCATCATCGTTTCACGCCCGAGTATAGGGCCGACCGTCTCTGATCTTAGGACTGTTATTTTACTACCGGATTTAATTTCCAGATCTTTTTTAAATAAAGATTCTTGTTTTTCGTTAATTGATTTTGTTTTTAAGAATATCGTTTTGTCGTCTTGCCTTACTTCAATTGTTTGAATTTGATTATTTTTTAATATTTTGTTTAGGTCGTTTTTTGATATTTTTTTATTTAATTTATATTGAAGATTTGATCCGCCAGTAAATTCAATCGAATACAAAAATCCCCATTTAACTATAGAAAATAATCCAGCGCCGATAACAATAGCGGAAATAGTAAAATACAACCAGCGAAATTTTAGAAAATTAACCATATTTAAATTATTTTGACTGTTTATAAAAAATATTAATCAGTCTCTTTGTTATTACAATTCCTGTAAACAAACTCGTTCCTACCCCAATTGCCAATGTTAATGCAAATCCCCTGACCATTCCAAACTGCGGTAAAAACTCCCAGTTCAAAGGATTAAATAAAATAAATGCAACTGTCAACGTTGTGATATTAGCATCTTTGATGGCATCAATGGCCCGGTCAAAACCTAGACGAGTGGCTATGTCAAAATCTTTTCCTTTTCTAAGTTCCTCTTTTATTCTTTCAAAAATCAAGATATTGGAATCAACTGCCATTCCGATTGATAAAATAAATCCGGCTACACCCGGTAAAGTCAGAACGACCGGTATCAGTCTAAAAATTGCCAAAGATATAAGACCATAAATTATTAAAGCTAAAGAAGCTATCCAGCCTAACTTGCCATAATAAACAATCATAAAAGCCAAGACCATAAACAAACCCAGCATTCCAGCATAAACGCTTTTTTTCACTTCAGAGGCACCTAGTGAAGGACCGATGTTTTTCTGCTCTATTAATTTTATTGATAAAGGCAAAGCGCCTGAATTAATAGAGATAGCCAATTTTTTTGCCTCATCAGTTGTAAAGTTACCGCTAATAACAGCATTACCTTCAATAATCTCCTGCTGTACGACTGGAGCAGATATAATAAAGTTATCAACTACTATAGCAACCGGTTTTCCGATATTTTTCTTTGTCACTAAAGCAAATAATTCCGCCCCTTTTTTATTAAAAGACAAAGCCACTTGAGGTTTACCAGTCTGAGAATCAAAAGTTACACTAGCCTTTTTTATATGCTCTCCTGTAAGTCCGGTATCTTTTAATACTGGTGAATTAGTTGATATTTTTGGATCTATTTCTTCTTCTTTAAACGATAGTTGAGCTGTCTTGCCAATTAGAGTAATTGCTTCATCGACTTTTTCAACTCCCGGTAAATCGACTATTATTCGTTGATTTCGACCACTTTTTAGAGTTGATACTGCCGGTTCTGAGACACCAAAATAATTTACTCGTCTTTCAATAATGTTACGACTTGAATTTAAAGCATCGGCGACATCTTCTGATTTAATTTTGGAAGTGTCTGCTTCAAAAACAAGATGACTTCCCCCTTTAAGATCCAGACCTAACTTTGTATTAAAACTTTTTTTGATATTTAAACCAAAAAATTTAAGATTTATTGATAAAGGATTTATTACATAATCAACTTTTGTTTTCCCGACGTTGAATTTTATATGAAGATTTTCGGGAAGATCAATCGCTATAATCAAAACTATTATTAAAAGTAAAGGTAAGTATTTTAAAAACTTCATAGGATGATTATTTTAACAGATCATCTTCGTTTCCAACAAGCATAATTTTTGGCTGTTTTAAAAATCGCCAAATAAAAGGATCATTATTCTTTTTTCTAAAAACAAACTCATCTTCTGTCATCACTGTATAGTTGATGGACCGGCCAAATGTTTTTTCCGCTTCTTTTATTAATCCTTCAACTTCAGGAACCACAATTACACCAACGAACAATATATATATTTCATCCTCTTTAATAGGAATGTTTTTTGAAAATTTAATGGAAATCGATATATACTTTATTTTTCCTAGGGAATTTCTTTTTTGAAATAGGGAAACTGAAAGAGAAGTTGTCTTAGTAAAAATCCTTAAAAATTCATCATAGAGCTGATAATTTTTGTTTAAGGTATAAAACACCTTGTTTAATCTCTTTTCTTTTAAAAGCAATTTTTCATCAAATAATATGTCTAACTCCCGCTTAACGGCATTAACTTCCTCGTCAATCTCCCGAACTATTTTTCGCAGATAAAACGTCTGCTCGGGCCGATGAAAAAAAAACTCGAGTATTTTTCTTCTCGCTTTTGACGGAATAATGTGTTGTAACATAATTATTATGTCATCCTGAATTTATTTCAGGATCCCGAAACAAGTTCGGGATGACCTACTTTCAGTAGATCACTTTATTTCCAACCGGCAATACTTCTATAAATACCTGCCCTCTGATAATAGATATTTCTTTATCATTTTCGTCATAAAATTTTATCAGGCTTTCTTCATCATCCCTTTGCCATGTCCCCTTAATAACTTTACCATTTTGAAAAACTAAGGCGTCACCGGTGCCAATCGTTTTGTACAAAATATGTCCGCCTTCATAACCATCATTTGCAGGTGATTCTTTAGCAAACATAATGATAATATTTTTTGCTTGTAATACTTGATTCGTATTTTTGTCAATAAGAAGGTTGCCGCCATTAGTTCGTTTATAGCTGTTAGTACCACTATCATAATTCCAAATTACACTAAAATCACTTGCAAAATGATCCCAAAATCCAAAGTCAATTTTGGTAACAGTTCCTCGATCCGCAACCTTTGCATCATCAGTAAATTTCCAGGAAGTAAATTTTTCATTCCATTTTTTGCCATCACTATCAACATTTGATAGTTCTCTTTTATCATTTGCATACTGCCAAAGTTTGGTCGTTGAAGAATATACTGTATGCTCTGTTGCCCGGCTTGGTAATCTTTCGTAATCTCTCCAAAAATACGGAAATGGCACGGAAAATTGATTCAGATCATTATACGATGACCATTTAATCGTACTTAAATAACCCAAAGCATCAGCTGGTCCTTCGGTATTGGCTCCACCTACATGGGCATAAAGAGGATAGGCGCCAAAACCTTGAAGCAACTTAATAAAATATATTCTTGCTGATCTCACCGGTCCAATGACTGATGAATCCTTACAGTAAAAAACTGATAAAAATCTTGTGATTCCACCTTCAGCTACTGCCTCAAAAACAACATCGGCTGAAGATAGTCCAGACTGAGGCCTTGCTTCTTTATTATTTTCTATTATTATTCCAAGCGGCCGACGTTTTTCCCACTTAGTTTTTTGAGTTTTTGAAAGCATTTCGCCATTTATAGGACATTCTTCAGTTTTTGGTTCATCGACTTTCACTTCACCACTATTTCCATTTGATTTTGGAGCTTTATAAAGAGATAAAGGAGATAAAAATCCCTGGCCTCCCTCTTCTTTACCAAAAAAAGAATAAGAAGTAATTGCCGATAAAAGAAAGATAAAAATTATTACTATCCAAGCTGTTTTTTTATTCAACATAATATTATTTTACAGAAAAAATAATTAATAACTATTAAGTACTTTTTTCAATAGCTTTTTTTTCTTCTTCAGACAAATCATAATCTTTCCCTTTCCCATTCTTTATTTTTTTAGTATATACTCTTAAACCTTCTTTTGTATAGATGAAATTTAAAGTTAATCCATTTTTTTCTTCATCCAACAATGCGACGATAAAACTTTGCTCTCCTCCCATTCTTTCAAAAGGATTAAATCGAACTAATCCAATTTTTTGAATATGGAGTCGTGATGATAAAATTTCTTCTCTTAACTCTTTTTTAAGACTTATATTTTCTTCAGTTAGTTTCTTTTGATTATCTAATAAAATATCTAAAATTTCATCTATACTTTCTTTTCTTGTTCGGATGATTAGTTTATCATAATGGGCTTTTGTCTTAAAAACTATCATTGTTAAAAATATCAGCCAAATAAAAAAAACGGCTCCAACCAAATAAATTACCATTAAATACATTCTATACCACTTCGCCTTGATTTTGCAATAGGTGGTATATGCCCCCGAAACCTAAATGTCCACTTTAATTAATTAAAGTTGCGAGGCTAGTCACCCTTAGGGTGACTAATGGGGGCGTTGTTTGTCATCCTCGGCGAAGGCCGGGGATCCAGTCTATAATTATTCTATAAGGCATGTTTCGTCTGGATTCCCGCCTTCGCGGGAATGACGGAGAGAGGACGTGGGAATGATAGAGGGGGAGGAAATGACAACTATATAAAAGAGTGAAATTTTACAGGGCCGTTGAAGGGTTGCCCCGAAGTAGAATAAAGTTCACTTCAGGGCAACCATGAACCGAACTTGTTCTGGTTCATGGTTGATTTTTAATTTTTGATATGCTA
>Ga0180732_1001819_pt1 | contig 12321 bp, 15 predicted proteins | sample KR11_01MetaG_FD_148674 | JGI IMG/M metagenome (GOLD analysis project Ga0180732, IMG submission 148674) | Groundwater microbial communities from the Olkiluoto Island deep subsurface site, Finland - KR11_0.1 MetaG | ecosystem: Environmental > Aquatic > Deep subsurface > Groundwater | place...
TCTCCCCGGATTCCTGAACCCCTGGTCAAACCGGTTCCCCAACCGGATCTGACGGTGGAATCTTTGGGATGGTCCATGCCGGTCAAACAAGGGGAGCGGATCGGGTCTTCATCCCAATTGGTTATTTCAGTGAAAAACAAGGGTCAAGTGGCCTCAGGCCCCTTTAACATTAAAATTACGGTTTCAGGCGCTTCAGCGGATCAATCGATTCTTTCCGGTTTGAACGGTACCTTGCCTTGCACGGCTCTGGGCTCGAAAATGAGCAGAACCTTGAAGTGGCCCGAACCTTCAGCCATGGTCTGGCCGTCGGGAAGTTTCTCCGTAACTGCCGAGGTTGATGATGGGTCGTTAAAAATAAACCCCGAAAGAGCCAATGCCAAACGAGTAATGCGATTCACGGTGTTGCCTTCCGCTTCTTTCCTGCACCCGGCCCCGCAAATCACTCTTTCCCCCGGGAAAACGATTAAACCGTCGGAGAAGGTCGGCATCAATCCCCATACTGCAGGCTCCATCCATTCAATTGCCCACTGAATGGATGGATTTGCTTATCAAAATTTCCAGGACCCCCAATGGGGTTCCACCCGGTAGACCAGGGGATGGAGAATCCTTCATCGGCTTTTACCCCACCGTAGGGGCCGACCAATGTGTTTGCCCATTATATCCCTATGCGCTTCCAATGTCTTTAAATCCCAACAAGCATTGATCTTCCACCGCGCAAAGGTCCCACCAAGCTTCCGGTGGTTTTGAGCCATAAGGAGGTCATGCGGATCATTGATGCCCCGGACAATTTAAAGCATCGTGTTTTATTGATGACGATCTATTCCGGAGGGCTCCGGGTAAGCGAAGCGGTTTCTTTAAAGCCTGCTCACATCGATAGCGAAAGGATGCTCATCCGGGTGGAGGATTCCAAGGGTGCGAAGGATCGCTACACCCTGTTGTCCAAAAAGTTGCTGGAAGAGCTGCGGTTGTACTGGAAGGTCTGCAAGCCCAAACATTGGCTGTTTCCATCCACCCGGAACCCGGAGCATTCCATCGACACCAGTACAGCCCAGAAGATCTTTTACAATGCCAAAAACAAGGCAGGGATTACCAAAGGCAACGGCATCCATGTGCTGAGGCACTGCTTTGCCACCCACCTTCTGGAAGCCGGATATGATGTTCGTAGAATCCAGGTCATGATGGGGCACACCGCATTATCCACCCAGGGGAAAAGGAACTGCTTAAAGCCCTTTGGGCCAAGAATTGGGTGGTGTATGCCAAACCCCCTTTCCAGAAGCCCGAAGATGTTCTGGAATACTTGGGCCGGTACACCCACCGGGTGGCCATCTCAAACCACCGGATCATTTCGCTAAAAGATGGCAAAGTCACCCACGGGTACCGGGACCGGAAAGCCGGAACCAAGGAAACCCTCTGTTTGGACGCGGTGTAGTTCATCCGGCGGTTCATGCAGCATATCCTTCCATCCGGGTTCATGAAGATCCGGAGCTACGGCTTTTTGTCCAATCGGTATAAAAAACAAAAGATCGGGCAGCTCCGGGAAAAGCTGGGATTGAACCCGGCCGTTCCGGAAAAAGCACCAAGAACCATCCCGGAGATGATGATGGATCTCACAGGAAAGGACATCACGCTTTGCCCGATTTGCAGAAAGGGAGCCCTGGTTCCGGTTGCAGAGTTCCCCAACACTCTGAAAACAGATAAGAACCGGACCGCTTTTGCCTTTGGCTGATGGGGGAGATTGTTAAAAATGTGGCTTGTTTCGTGGGGTCCGTGGAACTCAACAGGATAGTTGCGCTCCAAGGCCGGAGAATGGATCAAAACAACCTTTTTTAACCGACTATTTTAGATGGTTTTATTGACCTGATGCTGACAAATCAAACCCATTACATGCCCATACCCCGTAAAAAACTTACCGAAGCCCGAATATCTGCTTTACAATCCCCATATCCGCTGATAAGTTCTCACTCACGTATGGCCGCTCAGTTCAACACGATTTTATCCATCATCCCGCCAGCCTCCGAATCACTTTAGTTCCAGAACCAATATTCTTTTTTCATAAACAATCCGTCCTGGCCTTTCTGTGCGGGACAATGGATAAAATTCTATTCGTTATGTGCTCGGCATTTGAGGTTTTGGGTATGCACAACAAAGTTAAAATGCATTGCTGTAGCTGTGAGGCGGATACGTGGCAGCAGATTCTTTTTGAGAAATCATATCAGTATCCAAGTGACGAGGAATATGAGCACTGCTCAAAAAGTATACTTACAGAGTGTTGCGGCTGTGAGCAGCCACACTATCGGTACCGTTCATGGATGCAAAAAAAAGATGGTACCGAAAAAAACATGGAAGATGAATGGGTGTTCCCGCCTAAACAATTAAGAAAGAAACCAACATGGTATAGGGGTTTTGCATTTTATTCTGTGGTTTCAACTGCCGGTGAAGGGTCTACAGAAAAGGAATACGTTTGGGACTTATTGAGGGAAATTCATGTCTCATTAGAAAACAATTGCCCAAGACTCGGCGTAATGGGACTTAGAGCTTTATTAGAGCATATCATGGTCTCGAAAATTGACGATCAAATGCCATTCATTAAAAATTTGAAAGAGTTTCAGAATCAAGGCTATATCTCTAAAATGCAAAAAGAAGCATTAGGGCATGTTTTAGAGATTGGACACGCAGCAATCCATCGATCTTATAACCCAAACCAGGTTGAGCTGATTGCTGCTTTAGACATCCTTGAGAATCTTATTGAAACAATTTATATTTTTGTTGAAAAAGCGAAACAAATTGACCGCAATGTTCCTAAGCGAAAAGGCACATAACGAAGCTGTTTCTCCTGACCCTCGTTCCTCGGGCCAGGAGAGCCGCGATGCTATAGAAATATTTGACGTTATGACGTTTTAGTGCTATGGTAACACAACGTCAAGGGAGGTGATATTATGAGAACAACGGCAATGAGAGCGACTGTATATTTAGACCCAGAATTACACAAAGCACTTAGATTAAAGGCTGTTGAAACAGCTCAGTCTTTATCAAAGTTAGTCAATGACGCTATTAAGGAGTCTCTTGCAGAAGACGCGGAAGACGTTGCGGCATTTGAAGTAAGAGCAAAAGAGCCACTAATCAGCTATGAAGCTATGATTAAGAGGCTTAAAAAAGATGGGCGAATATAAGATCTTCTTTAAAGAATCCGTTGAAAAAGACTTTCGCTCAATCCCCAAAAAAGATTTAAAGAAAATTCTCTTACGCATTGAAACGCTTGCGAAAGATCCAAGGCCGCTGGGCCACGAGAAACTATCCGGTCAAGAGAAATATCGTATTCGCCAAGGTACGTACAGAATTATATATTTCATTCAAGATCAAGAGCTTTTAGTATGGGTGGTAAAAGTCGGGCATCGCAAAGATGTTTATCGCTGAAGAAAAGACTCTGTAAAGACTCTGGGGTCTGAGACTCTGGGGTCTGAGACTCTGGGGTCTGACCACCCTAGACTCTGGGGTCTGACCAAGGTAACAAATTGATATCGCATGAGATTACCTGAAAAATAGGCCTGAAAAACTTCTTAGGGCTGCATTTTGAACCCCAAAAATAGCACTTTAAGGAAAAATGCCGAGAGCGAACCGACATTACATACCTGATTATGTTTGGCATATTACTCACAGATGCCATAAAAAGGAATTCTTTGTTGTTTTTCACATTAAATGAACGTCCATTTCCTGAATATTTTGATCAAGGAGAAGTTTTTTCAGATTGTTTTAACCGGGGCTATGGAAGGGAGTAATAATCCCGGTTAAAGAGTTTAAAATTGCATATCATCTTCAGAGGGTTTCCGATCAAGGGGTTGGTTTCGATCTTTGAGTTTTTCAACAACTGCGATGAACACATCCAGGACAAGCTCTTGGAGTTGGTAGGACAATCGATCGAGTTTTTCTTCATATGCCCATTCTTCTTCGGGACTCATGGTTTGTCTCCTCTGGTTTAAAAGGATTTTATATCTGTTTGATTGGGTTTTATAAGGCATGGGAGGAATCGGGTTCATGAACTTGGAACAGGGCGGGAGGCCACAAAGGACCTCCCGGACGTTATGAACCGTCATCCCCATCCGGTTATCCCTTGTCGGGTTGCCCCCCGGCATTGCCCGACTCCGTTTCACCGGACACTGTAAATTCAAAAGATTTCCGTTGCCGCAAGACGGATATGCTCGGCGCAGATGATATTTGACTGTTCCGCGGCTGCTGCGATCAATCCTCCCCTGGCCAGGTGGTTCGCCTTTCTGAACAGCCCTCCGGAGCCCTGATGAATGGCGGTAAGGGCTGTTGGATCAAAAGGGTTTCCATCCACCCCGGCAAGGGCGAGATGATGCTGCAGATAGGCTTTCATCTCGGCCAGGTCGACCCCTTCCAGGTGACATTTGGCAACGACCCTGGAAGCAAGAGGTTGAGAGGAGCGGAATGAAAGTTTATCCGCAAGAAGGGTCTGACCCACCAGGATCATGGGCAGCCACGGCTTGGCGTCTTGCTCGAACTGGCAGAGGGTGTGCAGCTCGGCAAAGACTTCCAGGCGGATCAGGGACGCTTCATCCACCACCAGAACCACTTTCCGTTTCTTTTCGCAAACCAGGTTTGCGATCTCTTGCTTGATGGTTTTGAGCATAAAAGATTTGGAGTTGGTGGACAGGTGGATATCGAGGGCATCTTTGAGCTGCCGGTAAAACTCCATGATGGAGCCCGAAGATGCGGTAATGTATACGGGCCGGTATTCCGAAGGGTGCAAAGTGTTCAGGGCATACCTTACCGCCGTGGATTTGCCGCTGCCCACTTCTCCTGTGAGAACACCGACAGCCCCCAAACGGGGGACATACTCGAAACGAATCTTTACGTTCAGAAGCTCGGGTGTTTCCAGGATTTCCTTATAACCGATGTCCGTTGCAAACGGCTCTTTCGTGAACCCGAAAAAGGTCCGGTAATGATCTTTCATTTTTTCCCTCCCCAGAGTTTGCCACCCTGATAACCGGTACTTGCCGGGTTTGTTTCCATTTGCGGGTTGTTGTTTTTATCCCGCTTCACCCGATAGTTGATGTGGAGATTCAGGGGCCGGATCATGCCGAAGGATTCATTCTTATATCTGGCCTCCACCTGTTCGGGACTGCCCGGGTGATACAACAGCTCCACACGTTTTCCGATGAGAGCCACCGGGCCTTCATACATCCTGCCGTCGATGGTGAGGGTTCGATCCTTGGCCACGGTTCTTCGGGCCACCTTCCGGAAATGGTCTTTTAAATTGGCGGACGCGGTTCTTAAACAATGCATTTTGGATGTGAACCGGTCAAACGGAGTCTGTCCGGTGGCCCTGTGAACCTTTTGCTGATAATCCCCGGTCAGCCATCGTTCAAGGGCTGTATTGAGATCAAGCAAGGTTGAAGCGTTCTGGTGGGGAAGAAAACGGCTTCGCACGGTTTTAAACCATCGCTCTATTTTGCCTTTTCCTTGGGGCTGGTAGGGTTTTGCATGGATCAGGGCGATGGCAAGAGAAGCGCAAACATGCTCCAAATGATGGCTCCGGAACGCCGAGCCGTTATCCACATAAAGCTTTCGGGGAATACCCCGCCGGGCCAGTCCGTTTTCCAGGGCGTCCAGATAGGACGCAATCCCTTCCGATACATAAAAGCGGGCATGAACAATCAACCGGCTGTGATCATCTATGATGGCGATCAGGTACGCCTTTTGTTTCTTTCCGTTCACATCGACCAATGGCCCGTGCATCACATCGCTTTGCCACAAGTCATTGGGAAGCTCGGCTTCAAACTTGCGGCGATCCGTCGGTTCTGCTCCGAAGGATGCATCAGGTTCTGCTGATGCAAAAACCGGTAAACCGTGGAGTTGTTCAGCTTGACTTCCGGATGGGACTGTCTCATCCGTTCGATCAAATGCGGTACTGTGACAGTCGGCAGCTTCAACCTCAGTTCGCTCAGCAGCAAACAGGTCTCTTCGTCCATGGCACGACGTCCTCCCCGGTCAGCCCGGTCCATGGGATGAAGCGATTTCAAATCCCCGTGGCTTTGTTCATACAGCCGTAGCCATCGTCGGATCGTGCCCCTGGTGATACGGGTCTTTTCTGAAAAGGGAATCCGCCATTTGCGGGAACACTTCTCCTGCAAAAGCCGCCTTTTCTCCTCACGACTCATGCAGGACCCTTGGATAAAGTCGCTGATCACTGAAAAACGGAATACCGCCACCTGCATTTTTCCATCTTCGGTCATAAAATACCTCCTTTTTGATGGTTCGGGCTGTCTTACCCCGAAAAGAAGGCATTGAAAATGACACCCTTCGGTAGGGTGACCCAAAAATGCAGGTACTGCCGGATTAAATGGACCGGCTCACCGGAACCAGACCTCTTTCAACCAGCTCATCAAAGGCCGCCAAAATCCCTTGATTCCACGTGTCTGTCAGACGGGCTTTGATCTTCCGGACAAGGGGCCTGAACCAATGTCCCTGACGGGTCCTGCCGATCCCGGCGCTCCACTTGCCGGTCTGTGCCTTGATTTCGATGCTTGAACGAATGGTCGCAATATCCGTCTGAAACCGCTCGAAATAACCCTCGGGCCGAAATCGGTGGACACAATCGCAGTCCGGGCACCGGAATCGCTTGATCTCGACGGCTTGATCCCAACCATCAAAAAAGGCCAACACAAACCCATGGCCCCATAACCGACATCCCTTGCAACGAAGGCATCCCTTCGGCTCGGGCCAGGGGTAATTTCGGCCCAATGCAATAAGCTTCTTGAAATCCGCTGCAAACCAGATTATCATAATTATACCTTTTACCGGCTTGACCGGTATGTTTTGAAGAGCGGCTGCTCCTGAACAAGCGCCGTCCTTTCCCAATAAAAAAAGCCCCTGAATCCAGAGGCTAATTTATTCTGATAATCTCTCGTTCCTGTCAACGCATTCTAAAAATCTTTGACCCTGTTAACAGGTTGAATCTGGAAACCTACACCGGAATGAATATGTCCCTAATTTTAGGCATATATTTTACTCTCATCAGGTTTTTAATAAAACATATCTATTTGGTATTAAAGCTAGTTTGAATAACATCAAAATAAGAAGAAATAATTTTTAACGATTTTTAAAAGAAAATACAGCACTTTCAAACCGGGAGAATAGATACAGTTTAAGGTCGGGCGCGACACCAGCCCCCACAACACGCAGCATGCGGGTCCGTACTGCGCGTTTCACTTAAATTACCGGACCGCAGTTGGGGAATGAAGTTCACCCACAGTTCTTTGACAGATAGCAGACCTTGATCCTTGAGCCATTGAATGGTCATGCCGGTTTGCGTGGCTAATGTCCGGGCGCACATCCATGTGACTTTACGAGAAAAGCTCATGGGAAGGGCGACATTCCGATGGGTTCCCATTTGAAGAAGATTACGGATTCGGGTGCGAACATATCGCCATTGTTTCCAATAGCACATGCGCATTCTTCGCCGGAGCCAGGAGTCGATTTCGGGTATCGGTCGGTAATACTCCGATATCCCATAATAGCCCATCCAGCCCCGAAGGTTCTGTGCAATCTTCATCATACGGTATTCCATGGATACGAACCAGCTCCGACCGGATAAATTCACGCCCATGCCGGGGTACACCATCCAGTTCAGGCGACAGCCAGGGCCGAGAGCATTTTATAAATAGATAGAGGCTGGAATTTGGAATTCACCAAACACTTAAAGTATCGGTGGAAGCCCTGGCTGATACTTACCGGTACGTTGGCCCAAAAATTAATTCTTGATTTCCAGATCAATAGCGGCTATACTTAGGCTATACATTTGGAGGTGTTAAAATGATTACAAAAATTCAAAAATGGGGAAATAGTCAGGGGCTCCGCCTTGCAAAAAATCTGCTCGAAGATGCGAATCTTTGTGTAGGCGATGATGTGGATATTAGCGTTAAAGGAGGAATTATGATCGTCAAGCCAGCGAAAAGGATACGCGGACGCTATGCCCTTAAGGACCTCGTTGCCACTATTCCTGAAGACTATGAAATCAGCGAAATTGAATGGGGAGATCCGGTCGGCAAGGAGGAATGGTAAATGCCTGCGTATATCCCTAAACAAGGGGACATCATCGCGATTACTTTTGATCCCCAATCCGGCCATGAACAGAAAGGACGGAGACCTGCCTTTGTCGTTAGCAAAGACCTCTTCAACCGAAGTACGGGCCTGGCTATTGTTTGCCCAATCACAAACACCGAACGTAACTTTCCTTTTCACGTTCCTATTCCCAAGGGCAGCGATTTGACTGGTTATATAATGGTAGAACAAGTTAAATCGGTCGATTTCCAAACTCGCCGTGCAAACCGGATTGAACACGGTGGTCAGGAATTGCTTGCAGAGGTGCTTTCAATACTTGATGCTTGCATTTACTAAAGGGCCAACAAATCAATCAATCTTACGCCGAGTAAGTAAGGTTTTAAATCCTTTCACGGTGTCGGCGCAGGTTATTTCTGCGTTGGCCTTCAGAATCAGCGGAATGTGGAAGAAAAATAATTGGAGTGAATTTTGCTGGAAAAACTATATCAGGGGTGAAAATGAAATTTATTTTTAGTGTTATAAGTGTTTATTTTCTTTTGGCAAGTGCTGTTGCAGGTCATGCAAGCGAGATAATCTTGAAGAATGGAGACCGGATCAGCGGTACAATTATAAGAAAAGATGGTGAATCAATAATTATAAAAACTTCTTATTCCGCTGAGATTATAATTAATTGGGGAGATGTCAGCACACTTAATTCAGATGTATACATGAATATTGTTCTTACAGATGGCACCTCAATAAATGGCAATGCCATCGAGGATCAACCTGGAAAGATTAAAATAAAATCAGGGGAGATCCTTGAAACTTCCCCTATTAACTTAAGCCAGGTAGTCGCAATAAACCCGCCGACCAAAGATGCTTCACCCGTAAAATTAAGCGGTCATGCAAATGCCGGATTATCAATAACCAATGGCAACACGGATACGAAAAACACCCATGTCGACATTGAATCCCTGGCTAGGACATCAAGCAACCGCTATACAATTGGAGGCACTTATAATAATGCGGAGAATGATGGAGTTGAGTCCGCAAATAACCTTACCGGATATATGAAATATGACTATTTTATCCTGCCCCAATGGTATTCTTCTGCAAATTCAATTTTCATAAAAGACTCATATAAAGACCTGAATCTGAAAACCGCAATAGGTCTCGGCGCAGGGTATCAGGCATGGGAAAGCTTAGAGAGAAACCTATCGTTAGAATTGGGTCTGAACTATGTTAATGAAGACTATATTCTGGCCGAGGATAAACAATATCCGGCAGCAAGATGGGCTTTGAACTTTGATCAGATTCTTTTTAGGAAAACAGTCGTTTTCTTCCATAAACAAGAAATATTAATGGGATTGGAGCAGGTTGATGACGTCTCAGTTTTGTCGCAGACAGGATTGCGTTTCCCGCTTATCGAAAAACTAAATGCAACACTTCAAGTCAATTGGGATTGGGATAATGCTCCAGCACCCAACACGAAAAGTGTGGATACTAACTATCTTGCTACTCTCGGCTACTCTTGGTGAAATAGAATTTCACACAATTCTACGGGGGCAAATCACTTAATCAATGCGACAAAAAAATCACCGAACCCGGCGTTTCACTTGACGCCGAGAACGTCGACGGCGGTGACGGGCATGTCTTGTGGCGGCGCCAGTGACCTTTGAGGGTTCGGCGGGATATTATTGGTGTAATAAATAATGGTTTTATTTCATTTATTAGAAAAGGGATTTTATTATGGGTGATTTTGTTGGAACATTTTGGAAAAACCATTCTGGAATGATTTTAGGAGTTGGTTACAATGGTCTTCTTGTCATAATCGTTGTTTTTGCAAGTCATTTTATTGCAAAAGCGCTACATGGATGGATTAATAAAACAAACGAACGTTTTGAACAGTTTGATGAAACCTTGGTTCCCATTTTATGCACAGCAACTTCTTTGGTTGTATATGCTGTCGGCCTCATCATTATTCTTGATTTTTTTGGAGTAAATACCGCCAGCATCATTGCATTGCTGGGTGCAGCAGGTCTTGCCATTGCATTAGCACTTAAGGATACTCTCAGCAATATCGCCGCAGGAGTAATGTTACTTGTTCTCAGGCCTTTTCGTTCGGGGCACTTCATTGAATGCGGCTCCATAATCGGCACAATAAAACAGGTAGGATTGTTCACCACAATTTTGGAAACACCAGATGGGCTCTACATATCTTCTCCAAACAGCAGCTTATGGGGATCTCCTATTAAGAATTTTACCAAAAATGGTAAGCGCCGAATGGATTTGATCGTGGGAATTGCCTATTCCGATTCTATTGATAAAGGATTTGATGCGTTACAATCTGTTATTCAGAGTGAACCGAGGTTTATGGATGACCCTGCACCAAAAATAATGGTACAGGCTATGGCAGACAGCTCGGTGAATTTGCAGTTAAGGGCATGGGCCAGAGTTGAAAATTATTGGGATATTTATTGGGATGCCAATAAAAAAATAAAAGAACAGATCGAAGCTGCCGGGCTAACCATACCCTTCCCACAAAGAGACGTACATCTTTTTAATGAAAAATAACCCAAAAGCTATTGAACTCTAAAAAAACATTTTCTTGAACAGGGGTTTGTTTAATCCGCATCCATCAATATATTAAACGGAAAAAACCGCCGAACAAATGAATGAACGCTGAGCCCAGGCCTGCGAGTTTTTCACTCTCACCGAATATTCGTATTGGGCAGTAAAGTTTTATATTTCATCTGGGTCTTTTGTACTCAGTTATTCTGGTGTTCGGCATCAAAAGGAGATCCCCATGAACGAAATCAACGGACTTATCTTTGCTTTTGCACTGGACGGAAGCGGGGGCGGGAGTCAACTTGAATTAGACGGCGTTAAAAAATGGCGCCCAGAGGACGGCTCTCTCTGGGTTCATCTGGACTACACCGGAAGTGCCGCGAGGGACTGGCTTCAAGACAATAGCGGGATTGAGCCAGTAATAGTTGAGGCCTTGATTGCGGAAGAAACACGCCCGAGGAGCTTAGTGCACAAGGGAGGCATGCTGGTGATTTTACGCGGCGTGAATCTCAATCCGGGTAAGGATCCAGAGGATATGGTATCAATTCGCTTCTGGATAGAATCAAATCGTATAGTGACATTACGGCACCGTCGCGTGATGGCGATCGACGATATTCGTAAGGCTGTTGAGGCAGGAAACGGACCAGTCAGTTCAGGCGAATTCTTGGAGGAACTTGCCGATCGTCTTGTGGAGAGAATGGGTGGAGTTATATCCGACGTGGACGACACCGTTGATGCACTCGAAGATGAAGTGATCGTAGAGCAGACCTACGAGCTTCGCCAGAAGATTTCGAATATTCGCCGTGCCGCTATCTCCATGCGTCGTTATCTTGCGCCACAGCGCGATGTAATGGCCCATCTACACAATGAGAAGGTGGATTGGTTAAACGATACGGAACGTATGCGTCTAAGGGAAATTGCAGACCGCACAACGCGCTATGTGGAAGATCTTGATGCGATCCGGGATCGGGCAACCGTAACGCAGGAAGAACTCAACGGTCGTTTGGCGGAGCAAATGAACAAGACGATGTACGTATTGTCCATCGTTGCGGGAATTTTTTTGCCTCTCGGACTTCTGACCGGGCTACTTGGTATCAACGTCGGCGGAATTCCTGGCACTGAAAACCACTGGGCTTTCGCCATCTTCTGCGGCCTGTTGCTGATTGTCGCGGTTATGCAAATTTGGCTGTTCAAACGAAAGAAATGGATGTAAAAAACGGAACCCAGAGCCGAGACTGCGTTGCCGAATCGGGGAACCGGGAGTTTCTCTCCCCCAGTCCCCACAACACGCAGCATGCGGGTCCGTACTACGGGATTCACCTACAAACTGTTAGCCATGCCCTGTAAATATTATATAAATCAAGGCTTTAAAATGTTTTGGTAAAACAGGGGCAGCCGTGAAGTAATTCGTACAGGCCGACCCTTTTGTTTTATTCTTTTAAGACTTCTTTCATGAAGAACATCCCCCATAAATAAATCTGCATAATTTGTCAAAGAGCTAAGCTGTTACGAAAAATCATTCATGAAAGCCTCTCCTTTTGTGACTTTGGGCTCTGGGGTACCTTGGGCTCTGGGGTCTGACCAAGGTAACAAACTGATATCGCATGAGATTACCTGAAAAAAAGGCCTGAAAAGCTTCTTAGGGCTGCATTTTGAACCCCAAAAATAGCACTTTAAGGAAAAATGCCGAGA
>Ga0180732_1001820_pt1 | contig 12308 bp, 10 predicted proteins | sample KR11_01MetaG_FD_148674 | JGI IMG/M metagenome (GOLD analysis project Ga0180732, IMG submission 148674) | Groundwater microbial communities from the Olkiluoto Island deep subsurface site, Finland - KR11_0.1 MetaG | ecosystem: Environmental > Aquatic > Deep subsurface > Groundwater | place...
ATCTTTACGAAGGCGCGCCCGTGGATGAATTTCGCCAGGCCACCCGGCGGGCGTTTATCAATCTCATTGAGACGGCTATTTCCGAGAAGGTCGCTTTTATCCTCCTTTCCGGTGATTTGTATGATGGTGACTGGAAAGACTATAATACCGGTCTTTTTTTGGTCAAGCAGCTGGCCAAGCTCAAGGACCATGGGATCGGTGCTTTCATCCTTGCCGGAAACCACGATGCCGCAAATAAAATCACAAAAAATCTTCGATTTCCGGAGAATGTGATTTTATTCCCCTCAAGTCAGCCAACCAGCTTTCAAATCAAAAAATTACAGGTGGCCTTGCACGGCCAAAGTTATGCTTCCAGGGACGTCAAAACGGATCTGTCAAAAAACTATCCTGATCCTGTGGAAGGCTTCTATAACATAGGCCTTTTGCATACCTGCGCAAACGGAAGGGAAGGCCATGAACCCTATGCTCCTTGTACCCTGGATCAACTCAATGCCAAAGGATACGATTATTGGGCCCTGGGCCATGTGCATCAGTATGAAATCCTTCAGGCGGATCCTCCCATTGTATTCTCCGGCAATACCCAGGGGCGTCACATCCGTGAAAGCGGCCCCAAGGGCTGCGCTCTGGTGACGGTGGAGGACAATGGGCGTTCCAAGGTTTTGTTCAAAACCATGGATGTTGTCCGGTGGGGGATGGCGGATATTGATGCCACGGATGCGGAAAGTGCCTTTGAGGTTGTGGACCGGTTCAAAGGGAAAATGGAGGATCTGGTTGAAAAAAACCGGAACATGCCCTTAGCCCTTCGGGTGAACATCACGGGAGAGACCCCGGCCCATGAAGCAATGCTTTCAGACGTTGAAAAATGGTCCAATGAGATCCGGTCCATGGCAGCAACCCACGGGAATGACAAAGTCTGGGTGGAAAAAATAAAATTCAATACCCGAATGCCCCTATCCAACCCCTTGCTTGAACCAAGCGATGGAGCCATGGGAGAATTATCAGGTTTGTTTGAGGAACTAAAAAATGATTCTGAAGCCAGGCTGAACCTTCTCTCTCATCTTTCGGACCTGGATAAGAAAATTCCCCGGGAACTGAAAGAAGGGGAAGAGGGCCTGCATTTTGATGATCCATGGATCAAGGATCTGCTGGAACAGGTCAAGCCCATGCTGATCAAGAGACTGATTGGGAAAGAGGGTGCCTCATGAGGATTGACGAATTGCGTTTAATCGCTTTCGGGCCTTTTACGGGGACCACTCTGGACCTAAGCCAGGGCAGGGAAGGGTTCCACATCATCTACGGCCCCAATGAGGCCGGAAAGAGTTCTTCCCTTCGAGCCTTGCGATATGTTTTATACGGAATGCCTGTGCAATTCGGGGATGATTTTATTCATCCGTATTCCAAGTTACGGATCGGAGCAGCCATTCGTTCCAGTCATGGCAATGTAATGGAATGGGTTCGCCGTAAGGGGCGGGAGAACACCCTCCGCGGGCCGGATGACAAGGACATCATCGATGAGATGGAGCTGAAAGGATTTCTGGGCGGTGTTGACGGCGACCAATTTTCCACCATGTTCGGGTTTGGTTATGAGGATCTTGTCAAAGGAGGAAGGGAGATCATACAAGGCGGTGGAAATTTGGGCCGGCTTATTTTTTCAGCCGGCTCCGGTATTGCCAATTTAAGGGAAGTTCAAAATGAACTCCGGCAGACTGCGGATCAACTTTTTAAATCCGCAGGACAAAATCCAATCATCAACAAGGCTGTGGGGCGTTTGGATAGAATTCGAAAAGATTTGCGGGAAGCGCAACTTCCGTCGGAGCAATGGATCAAACATGATGAGTCCATGCAAAATGCCATGATGGGGAAAAACAGGGTTGAAAGGGAATTAACCCTGAAAAATAAAGAGCATAGCCGCCTGATGCGCATCCATGATGCCCTGCCTTTTATCACCCGGCATGGAGAAGTGATTCATGAACTCGCAGCGTATGCAACGACGGCTCTGTTGCCGGAAGCGTTTTCAGAAACCCGTCAAAAACTGGTCACGGAGTTGACCTTTGCCGGGAAAGAAAAGATGTCTGCTTTGGGAATCATTGATTCATGCAAACAGGCCATTTCCCGATTGGAGGTTTATGATGTGCTCATGAATCATGGGGATTTGGTTGAAGAAACCTATCAGGACCTGGGCAGTCAGAGAAAGGCCGCAAAAGATCGTATTGCTTTGGAAACCAGTCGGAGTGCCCTGCGGCAGGAAGCCCGGGAGATTCTTTTGAATTTGCGCAATGACCTGACCCTGGATGAAGTGGAAAAACTCCGGATCAAAAAAACGGAAACGGTCAGAATTCAAGAGCTTGGTGCACAATATGAGCGTATCGTGACCCGAATCCAAACGGCAAAGGATCAACTTCCGGAATTTATTCGGGGGATCGCAAAGGTCCGTGAAGAACTTGAACACCTTGAGGAACCGGTATCCGTGGACGAATTGCAGAGGGCCCTGGCAGACGGCGAGGAATATGCCCCCCTTGAAAAACTCATGCGAACCGAACAAGCTGACCTGGAAACCTTGGCTTCCTCCCTGGAAATTGACCTTGGAAAGCTGGGCCTAAAAGGGCTGCCCCTTGAAAAACTGGAAGAACTCCAGGTCCCGTTTATGGAGACCATTCGCCTATTCAGCGGCCATTTTGATGCGGTGGACAAAGCCTTGGATAAATTGGATGAAGAATGGAAAAAAACAGACAAAACCCTGAAAGATATTCAGCGACAGATTGAAACCCTTGAGCTTGAGCAGGAAGTTCCCACGGAAGAAGATCTTCATAAAGCCCGAAAAAAACGCGAACAAGGCTGGCAAATCCTTTCAAAAACCCTCAACAACCTTCCGCTTTCCCAAGAAGAAGCAGAAGCATATCTTGAATCGGCCGGCCAATCCTCGGTGATGAAGGCTTTTGAAGGAGACATTCGGGAAGCGGATGCCATTTCAGACCGGCTCAGGCGTGAGGCGGACCGGGTGGCAAACAAGGCCAGATTGCTGGTCGACTTAAAGGTTCATAAGGAGGTGTTTCTTCAGATAGAAAAAGAGCTGGAAACAATGAAGGTAAAGAAAAAGGAAATTTCCAGAGAATGGTTTGAAATCTGGATGCCCAGCGTTATCCATCCAAAGTCTCCTCGGGAAATGGAAAGTTGGGTCCAGGATTTTCAAGCCGTGGTAAAAAATGCAAAAGAAAAAAGAGTTCGGCAAACAAAAGCCATCCAATGGCAGGAAGATGTGGAAACCCGTCGGAAAAAACTGATTCAATGTTTTCGAACCTTTCCAGGGCTGCCGGATCCGAACCAAGAATCCTTGATGAACCTGATAAAACAGGCCCAGGCGGTTATCAAAAGGCAAGGTGAGCTATGGGATAAGCGGGAAAGATTGTCCCATGAAAAATCCATGATGGAAAAAGAGCGGGACCTCTCCACCTCCCGGTTAAAAGCCGGTGAGCAGGAACTGGAAAAATGGCAGGATCACTGGGAACAGGCGGTTCAACCCCTGGGTCTTGAATCCAAATCCTTTCCCTCCCAGGCCACGGTTGTGATGGAAGAATTGAAAAGTCTGTTTGAAAAGTTAAAGGAAGCAAAAATTCTGCAACAACGGATTGAGGGCATTGATCGTGACACCGAGGCGTTTGGCCAAAAGGTTTCCGGCCTGGTGGAGGTCATGGCAAAAGATCTGGCAGGGCGAACCCCGGAAGAAAACGTTCTGGAACTTCTGAACCGGCTGAAGCGATCCAGGGATTCATGGTCCAGGAAAGAAACGCTGAAAAAACAGGCGGATCAAGCAGAAAAGCAACTGAAAAAGGCGGAGGATGAAAGGATCAAGATCGAAATCCATTTAAAGAACCTGTGTGAGCAGGCCTATTGCCAAAATATTCATGAACTTGGAGAAGCAGAAAAACGATCAGACAGGCGCCGGCAACTTGAGATCGAATTAAAAAATCTCAATGATCAACTGCGCAAATTATCGGGCGGGGCCTCGGTGGATGATTTTATCCAGGAAGTACGGTTGGTTGATCCGGACGGCATGGAAGGTGAATTGAAAACCCTTTCCGATCAAATCGATCAACTGAGCCAGGAAAAATCCGCGCTGGACCAAACCATCGGGAGTGAACGCACCGAACTTGGCAAAATGGATGGCAGTGCAAAAGCAGCGGATTTAGTCGAGGAGATGCAAAACCTTCTGGGAAGGCTGGGAAACGATGTTGAGCAGTATGCCCGACTGACCCTGGCTGATAAAGTTCTGGCCCGTGCCATTGAGCAATTCCGGGACAAGCACCAGGGGCCTATTTTAATGAAGGCTTCGGAGCTCTTCACCCGGATGACTGGAAACTCCTTTGAAGGGATTCGGGCGGAATTTGAAGAAAACGGTCAACCGGTTCTTGTGGGCCTGCGCTCTGGAAGTAAAGATATCGTCCGGGTGGAAGGGATGAGCGAGGGGACGGCAGACCAGCTTTTTCTGGCCTTGCGTTTGGCGGCTTTGGAAGCATACGTTGAAAAAAACGAACCGCTGCCCTTTATCGTGGATGATATTCTGATTAAATTTGATGATGAACGAGCCGTTGCTTCTCTTAAGGAATTGGCGGAACTTTCTAAAAAGACTCAGGTGATTTATTTTACCCACCAAAGGCATATGGTGGAACTGGCAGAAAAAAATATTCATGGGTCAATGTTATTCCAACACACGCTGAATCATTAAAAAAATATCGTAACCAAGGAGGAAAAAAATGAATCATGAAAAAATCGCATCCATGTTTTCTCTGGACGGAAAAACCGCTTTGATTGCAGGGGCCAGCCGCGGGATTGGGGAAGAAATTGCCCGAGTCTACGGCCTTGCCGGGGCAAAGCTTGTGATCAGCAGCCGCAAACCCGAAGGAATTCAAGAAGCGGCAGCTCGCCTCCGGGAGCAAACCGGGGCCCAAGTCCTGGCCGTGGCAGCCAACATCTCAAAACCCGAAGACCGGAAAAAACTTGTGGACGAGGCCATGGCCTGGGCCGGCAGAGTGGACATTTTGGTCAACAACGCAGGAACCAACCCTGCAAATGGTCCTTTGGCGGATGTTCAGGAGTCTGCCTGGGATAAAATCTTTGAAGTGAATTTGAAAGGTCCGTTTATTTTATCGCGAATGATTTTCCATGCCTGGATGAAGGAAAACGGAGGCTGTATTATTAATACCACCTCCATTGCTTCCTATGGCACCGGGGGAAGCCTGGAAGGGGCTTACTGCATCACCAAGTCCGCCCTTACGCATCTGACCCAAATCCTTGCCAGTGAATGGGGGAAGCATCGTATCCGCGTGAATGCCATCGCACCGGGTGTGATCAAGACCAGGCTCTCCCGGGCCCTTTGGGATCATCCGGGAATGGAACATGCGGGACAGAACCTGGCTGTTCCCAGATTAGGAGAGGTGGAAGATATCGCCGGAGCCGCCCTGCTGTTGGCTTCCAAGGCGGGTGAATTGATCAACGGGCAGGATATTATTATTGATAACGGCACCCTGGTGAGTCGGTAAGGGGCAAAAAAACAAAAATGATCCTTAAAATAGTGATGTCTCTTATGATTTCTGTGGGGGTCTATCTCTGCGTCGCTGTTCTGTTGATTGCGGTCGGCAAGCCCACCCGGGTCGTACCGAATGAAAACAACCTGAAATTCAGCGAGTTGATGATGGATTACCAAGAACTTCCTGAACTTCAGAAATATCATGCCAGGGACGGGGAAGAACTGATGTTCCGGTATTACCCATCGGCATCCAACAAGGTTCTGATCCTTCTGCATGGGTCCGGCTACCACAGCCGGTACTTCATGACCCTGGCAAATTTTATCAGTACCCGGGGCCTGGCCCGGGTTTACACACCGGATCTCCGGGGGCACGGTCCATCGCCAAGGCACAGGGGGGATGTGGATTATATCGGCCAGTTTGAAGATGACATCGCCGATCTTTTGGTGATTTTGAGACAAAAACATCCCCATGCCAAGATGATTGTCGGGGGTCACTCGTCCGGGGGTGGATTGGCCATTCGCTTTGCCGGAAGTCGTTATGGGAACGAAGCGGATGCTTATGTTCTTTTGTCGCCTTTTTTGAAATACAACGCACCCACCACACGGCCACAGTCCGGAGGATGGGCACAACCCAATATCAAACGGATCATCGGACTGAGCATGCTGAACGCTGTGGGCGTTCGAAGGCTGAATCACTTGCCGGTAATTCATTTCAATATGCCCGAAGCAGTACGTGACGCGACGGAAACCTTGTCTTATACCTATCGGTTGAATGCGGCATTTGCGCCAAAAGATTATGAAAAAGACCTCCAATCGATTCAGAAGCCCCTTTTGGTGGTCGTGGGCACGGCGGATGAAGCCTTTTATGCCGACCGGTTCGGGCCGTTGATTTCGCAATATACCCACGCACAGGTGGAAATGCTGGAGGGTGTCACGCATATGGGAGTCGTCGTGGGGCCTGAAGTTCAACCTGTGATAAAAAACTGGCTGGAAAAGTTAGGGGAATAACAGAAGGGTAGGCGATGATCTCCTTCCATATAAACCATTTTTAACAAAAGGAGTAAACCATGTATGACAATATGTTTCGTTTTGATTCCGAAGTTGATGCCCTGTCCATTCAGACCTATGTGTGGCAGGCGGAGAATCCCAAAGCCATGATGGTTATTGCCCACGGCGCGGCGGAACATGCTTTGCGGTATGAACGGTTTGCCAGATCCCTGAATGCTTCCGGCATCGAGGTCTGGGCCATGGATCATCGGGGGCATGGCCAATCCCCGGGGCCTGAAGGCCTCGGGGATTTCGGCAAAGGGGGGTGGGATGCCCTGGTTGCGGATATCGGGCAACTCATTAAAATCGCCCGTCAATCCAGTCCAAATTTGCCGGTGGTTCTGTTCGGCCACAGCATGGGCTCATTTGCTGCCCAGCAATTTGTTGCGGATCATTCCCATGAGATGGAGGCCCTGATCCTGTCCGGCTCCACATCCCGTAAGCCCCTCAAGGAAGGTGAGGCACCTGCAGCCCTGGGAGATTTGAACCAAGGGTTTGAAGGCCGTACCGGTTATGACTGGCTGTCCAGGGATCCTGATGAAGTGGATAAATACATTGCCGACCCCTTGTGCGGGTTTGAATCCTTTGAACCCGTGCATGTGGCTAAAATGATGACGGCCCTGAGGCGATACCAGGATGGGGACACCTATAAAAATGTACGAAAAGACTTGCCCTGTCTTCTGGTGGCCGGAGACAACGACCCGGTGAATAATCATTTAAAAGGGCTGCTGTACCTGGAAGAATTGTGGAATGAAGCCGGGATACGACCGGTGGACAAGCAGTACTACCCGGGAGGCAGGCATGAGATGCTCAATGAGATCAACCGGGATGAGGTCAGGCAAAAGATCATAAACTGGATCAATGAGGTGCTTCACCTTTAAAATGAATCAAAGTATTGGGTGAGGATGATCCTTGAGGTGAAGGGAATCGATATTTTCAAGAAAAATCAGAGGGCTGGTATTCGAGACAACGTCTATATTTTTCATGAATCGGCCAGAAGGTTATCCACGGTTGAAACATCCTTCCCGAGGGTTTCATCGGACAAAACATATCCGTAACTGAAATGTTCCTTGAGTCTGGCTTTAAATTCTTCAAAAGAAAGCCCTGCTAATTCAACTGCGCGATGAAAGCTCACTTTTCTGGCATGATACAGGCTGGCGGCAAGAAAAAACTGGGCAGATTGAGCTCCCAGCGGCTCCAATATGTCATCGAATTGTTTAAAGGCTTGGGGTTCCATGATCAAGTTCCTTCCAAAAACGGAACGGCAAGAATGTTTTTGCAATAACAGATGCGAACTTCACGTTTTATGATTTATTAAACCAGAGAATATATTCTGTAATGAAAAAAATCAATTACAATATCCCGGGTCCCAGGAGATCCCGGTTAAAGGTTGAGGCTAAAGGCTTCTTAATCAGGGAGGGAAACCCGCTGTATTATTCTATCCCCCGGGGCATTGGGGGATTCGAACTCTTAAATTGTAAATAGGTCAAAACGACATTCCGAACATTGTCATCGATTTAAAGTGCCGGGATCTTTTTATTGTATTGAAAAGTCTTTGTTTTGATTTGCCCGTCGTTGTAGGACACCCATTGAACCTTTCCCTCCCTTGATCCCACAATATAAATGAACTGTCCCTGACTGAAAAAGGATTTGTCCAGAATGAACATTTTTACCGAATAGGATGGCTTGGACAACGTCAGATCAGGGTCAGATAGCAGGGAAAGAAATGTTTCATAGGACCTGCCGGTTTCCATCAGGGATTGATTCACCTGCAGAGCTTTGTCCTGCTCTTTCCGGCTCAGAACATGATCCAACCCTCCCACGGCGGCAAAGGGGAACCAGACGGGTAACCCTACGGCCATGACAGCGGCCGCACCGGCGTTATCCAGGGCATTCATGCTGAAGTCATCCAGTTTTAAGGGTTTATCGCTTTTCACCCTGTTCTCCTTGATCCAGGCGTGAATGACCCCCAGACCGTTTTCCATGGGTAATTCTTCTTTTTCCATGGACATTTTTAAAATTTGATCAAATTCGGACAGGGGTTTTGAAACCGAAGGCATGATGGTGTATAAAGCGCCATTTTCAAAAACAACCACGGATGGAGAGTCTTTAAATGAGATGAGGTCATATTTGGCGGCATCCGCGACATAGGAAAAAAAGCAGGAGGGCGGCCCGTAATTTTTGGCCACATCCTGAACCGTGGAAAGGGATTCAAGGGGTGGATGCTTCACCTGGCCTGATCCGCATGCGGCCAGAAGCAATACCAAGGTTGTAACTATGCCAAATTTTAAGATGTGCATGCTCTGCCAACCTTCCAAAGGCGAACTTTCGCAACAGAACAGGGATCTTTTCGGAGCTATTGTTTAACGGTTGAATTCATATGCCTGCGGTAGGTTTCCTGATCCTTCTTGAATTCAGGAACCTTGGTGAATGCAAGGCTGATGGAAATTATAAGCAACAACGCCGCGATGATGCGAACGGTCTTTTTCCCGAAGACTGCTGGAAAGATAGCGCAAATGGATGCTGCAACCAGAAGGAATAGAGCACCCGACGGTGACAGAATCATTCCGCCCGACAGAGCCAGGGCTCCGGAAAGAAAGGTGAGGGTTCGGGCCGATTTGGGATTCATGGGTTTCATTTTATATCACCGGGATTTATTTGGGATTGTTCTCCAAGGAATTGACCCATTCATCCAAAAGGGATTCCGGCCCTTCCGGCTGGTATCCATAGGCCTTGTCCTTCCCTTTTGACAGGTCATACACGATGTCGATTTGGAATTCATACTTCCCGTAATAGCTTACCATCTGGAGATAGATTTTCTGTCCGTTAAAAAAATCATCGGCTTCGGGTAGGATTTCCTTGAGCTCGGCTGGATTGATTCTGGCTGAGGTGCTGGCTTCGGAATAGGCCGGAAGCCCGAGAACGGCTTCCCCGCTGTGGCTATAGGCATCCAGGCTGGGCGTGCACAGGGTTCTCGGGATGATCAGGATAAGATCAATGCCGCCTTTACCGCCGAACGTGTTGGACGTTTTCAAGGGGTAGTAGAGTTGACTGCTCCTGAACCGGTACATCACCGGCTCAATGAACTTGGTTTCCGGGCTCAGTTCCACATAGTCCAGAACAAAATAGGAGATGTCCCTTTTTACATAGTCCCGGACGATTGCTTCAATTTCCGGATAGACTTTCTTCACCGGCAGGCCCTTTTTTTGAAAATAAGCGTTGACCCACTCCCTGAAATGAACAGGATCTGTGACTTGGATCACCGTCATGTCATGGGCTCCTATCTTGGTGTTGAGTTTCAGTTCAACCCCTTTGGTCCCGGAACCGCCGCCCTTGCTAACAAAAAGGAATTTCAATTCATGCTTTTTCATGAGCTCTGATGCCGCATCAAAGGCTCTTTCCGGAGCAAGGCTGACCAGGGGTTCGGTGGGAAAGGGAATGAATCGAATGATGCCGGTGTTGCTTTGAGCCTTGAGATCCGTGCCCAGGATCAGGATCTCTTCCTCCATATTGTGCAGGATAATGGCTTTCTGGCTCTCTTCGCTGACCCTCACATTGGACGCATGGATCTGACCCATGTCCGCTCCGGCATTGGAAAGGGGCAGCGCCACGGCAAGGATTAAAAAAGCGGCAAATAGTGGGGTGATTTTCATAAACCCGTCTCTTTTCGGTGTGTATTTATTTTCTGTTATTAGAGTGGGCCCAGTCTCATATCCCAGGCCTGGGTGGTTTTTTCCACAACCCATTGGCCGTTCTTTTTTTGGAGAAATACAAACTTCCCTTCGTTCATCACATCTTCGGGTTGAGCATAGGTGAGGCCCACCACGAGAAGTCCCTGTCCTTTTAACGGATCAAGCCCCACCCTTGAAAAAGTGATTTGCCTTTTTTCGTCCAGGAGTCCCACGGGCTCCTTTTTTGATTTTTGGACAAAGGATTCTAAAAGATCGTGTTTGTCCCGGTTTTTATCATCGAAATTTCGGATCAGTTCCGGTCCGGGTTTGATGGGATCCTCGAAGAAGTTCAACAGGTAGTTGGCCCACAAACCATTGAGGGTTTGACTGCTCACCGAAGACGCTCCTCCGATTTCTCCCATCACCAGGGTGTAGATTCCGTATTCCTCATCCGGTATTTTATCTTCCCCAACATTTTGGCAAAAAGCAGTCGTTGCCATGATCCAGACCAGCACCAGAATGCCGGGAAACCCTATTCTTTTTTTCATTGAAGCTCCTTTGTATCGATCTTTCTTGTCTCTTTTATGGGAACACAAAATTCTTCCGCCTCATAAAAAATATCAGTGCGCTTTCTTCCAGAATCAAACGCCAAATAATGATATGATACTGGTATGTTGTGAAACAATTCAAAAATATGCGAACATTATGAAACCATTCCTATGGGTTGTCAAGGTGGAAATGGTGGGCAATTAGTAGGCGAGCCGGAACCCCGGGAAGCTCCATCGTTGGGAAGGCCAATCAAATGAGCGTGGATATTCAATGGATAAAATGGTATTGTGGATTCAAATCGGTTGAAAGCCCGATGATCCACTTAAAACGGATCAACCAGATGAAATCATTAGTATAATCAACCCAGTCGTATGAAAGGGAAAACCTCATGACAACCTATGACTATGACATGGGAATTATCGGAGGAGGGGCCGCAGGTCTCACCGTGGCATCCGGGGCCGCCCGGTTGGGGGCCAAGACCCTGTTGGTTGAAAAAGAGAAGAACCTGGGGGGGGATTGTCTTCATTTCGGTTGTGTGCCCAGCAAGACCCTTATTCGATCGGCCCGGGTTTATCATGCCATGAAACATGCCCGGGATTTCGGACTTCCCGGGGTTGAATTGCCGCCCGTTGATTTTACCCGGATCAGGGAGAGAATCCAATCGGTTATTGCATCCATTCAAAAACACGACTCTGAAGAAAGATTTTGCAGCCTTGGAGCCAAAGTGGTGTTCGGAGAACCTGGCTTCACGGATGAGCACAGGATTCGGATAAACGGAAAGAGTTTCTCTGCAAAGACCTGGGTTATCGCCGGAGGCTCATCCCCCGAAAGGCCCTCCATTCCAGGGTTGGACAAAACCCCCTATCTCACCAACAAGGAGATTTTTTCCCTGGATGCTCTTCCCGAATCCATGGTGATTCTGGGCGCCGGACCCATTGCCATTGAAATGGCCCAGGCTTTCTCCCGACTGGGCACAAAGGTATCCGTGGTTCAAAGAAGCAATCAGATTCTCACCAAAGAAGACAAGGACATGGCCGATGGCATCATGGAAGTACTTGAATCCGAGGGGGTTGTGTTTCACCTCAACAGTTCGGTTCTTGAGGTGAGGGATTCCGGCCGAGGGAAAGAAGTACGCATCCAGACCAAGGAGGGCAAAATCTCCTCCCTTTTTGCGGAACAGATTCTGGTGGCCATGGGTCGTGCGCCCAATGTGAACGGTCTGAACCTGGACGGCATCGGCGTTGAGTTTAATCGGAAAGGCATTCGAGTGGATGCCCGAATGCGAACCACCCGGAAGCATATTTATGCGGCCGGGGATATCACCGGGGCTTTTCAGTTCACCCATGCCGCAGGATATGAAGGGGGCATTGTGGTGAGCAACGCCATCTTTCATCTTCCCCGAAAGGCCGACTATACTTTTTTGCCGTGGTGCACCTATACCGACCCTGAACTGGCCAGTATCGGGATGAATGAAAAAGCCGCCAAGGAAGCCGGGATACACTACTCGGTGGTTACGG
>Ga0180732_1001821_pt1 | contig 12304 bp, 14 predicted proteins | sample KR11_01MetaG_FD_148674 | JGI IMG/M metagenome (GOLD analysis project Ga0180732, IMG submission 148674) | Groundwater microbial communities from the Olkiluoto Island deep subsurface site, Finland - KR11_0.1 MetaG | ecosystem: Environmental > Aquatic > Deep subsurface > Groundwater | place...
AGAAGAATATGCTTATAGAATGATTTCGAAGCTTCGGAAATTCTCACTGAATTCGAATTTTTGACAGCTATTGAGATTATAAAATAATCTCAAAGTCGCCTATCTTTTTCCTGACTATTTCAAGAACTTTTGCAGATGTCTTAACTTCAAGATTGTTTTCTTGTTTTGCAAGCGCGTTTGTAAGCTCTTCAGGAGATGACTTTTCTATTTTTTCTGAGACTTTTTGAACTTGTCCCTGGTCAATTAGGAATGCATCTTTGCCTGCAAGCACTAATTCATAGGTTTTATCTTTGGTTTTTAGTCTCAATCTTGATTTTTGAATAGTGGCTAGGTCGCATCTCTGTGTGTATTCAATTAAGTGATTGATTAATTGAGAAGCATTTTTTCTTGCATCTTCAACTTCATGCCTTGCTAGTTTTCCTTTTTTAAACTGTTCTCTTGCTTTGATAATGTCTTTTAGTATATGAAGATAATTATCTGGGAGCTTGCCTTTTTTTATGAATTGTTTTTCAAAGCTTTCTACTAGGCCTGATTCTGATTTTTTGCCAAAGATTCCCTGCAACAATTGGATTGAATCATTGTAGATTTGCTCTATTGTTTTTTCCTGATTTCTTTTTTCTATCTGCTCTCTTAGTTCCTTAAGTCTTTTCATATAGTCTTCTGTATCTTTCAGAAGCTTGTCAACTTCTGCCCCTGAAACTTCTTTTATTTTCTGGTGTTCGTATCCTTTATAGTATTTTATGCATATTTCTTCTAGAATGTCTGCGTATCTTGGCTCTAACATTTTTTCTTTTTCTACAAATATCTCCCTCATTTGCTTTACAAGTTCCTGAATAGTTGGAGGAGGCAAGCCGTATAGCATTAATAGTGCCTGGCTAGGTGTGGAAACTCCCCAGAAAATATCCCCTATAACAATATCTAGAAGCCTTCTTTTTACTGTCTCTGAAACCTTGTCTCCCATTGACATGAACATGTCAATTGCTTCTGGGCTGGGCTTGATTCTTCCCATTTTTAGTAATAATTTCCATGGCAGGAATGTTCCTCTGTCATACAGCGGGATTCCGTCTCTTATGAATGTGAAAATAACAGGGTGCGCATCTTTAACAGACTCCCAGAAATCAGTCAGCAAGTAAACCTGGACATTAAGGACGTTTTTAACTCCTGCGAGTTCTTCTGCTTCAGCTATGTAGCTATAGATTATTCCTCTTAGTTTTTCTTTTAGCTCTAGTCTCGGCATTCTCTTTACATCTGTGTCATCTATGACTAGGTATACATCTACATCACTTGTTTTAGTCGCAGTTCCTCTTACTAGTGAGCCTGCAATAACATAACTAGCCACATATCTCTCGAACTTTCTTAGGCATAATGACTTGTGAATTTGAGCTGTTCTAAATGCCCCTAATATTCCTGTATCATGAAGCGGGAATGACATTGCAATTGCTTCTGCAATATCATATTTAGAATCCAGGCAGTAATTGAATAGGTCTACTGGTGTCTTGATATGGACCCATGCCTTTGGTTTAATGTCTTTTACTATCTTGACAACCTCAGCTTTTATCTTGGGAATCTCTTTAAAATTCTCTTCTGGGATTATCATCATTATGTGAATTGGCTTGTCTTTCCTGTCTTGCTCTGGAACTTCTTCCTCTTCTTCAAACTTTTCTGCAACTTGCGGCGGGAGAATTCCTATTGCTTGCATGAATGGGTATTTTTTAATTACTGTTTTCTTGAATGTTTCTAGCTTCTCCCTGGTTTTCTCCATTTCTTTCTGCTGCTCTTCTGAAATGCTTGACTGTGGGAGTCCTTTTCTTGCTTGGTAGTCTATAGAAATATCCTTTACTTCATTTTGCAGACTGTCTTCTTGCTTGTCTTTTTTTCTAGATTCTTCTTGTGCCATCTTAAAGTGAGAAAAATACGCTATTTAAACTTTATTAGTCTTCTTTATTTCTTCTGCTGAGGCAAGTTTTAACTGTTCTGAATGGGAGTGTTAGATAATGAACAAAGGCAGCGAGATAATAAAGGGGGGGCGAGAGTGTTCTCTCAGCTTCTGCGTCACTATTTCCATCATCAATTGAATCTGTTCTGATTTCTAGGCCTCTTACTGGGACTCTATTGTCTGGAGTTCTTGTTGATTCGTAAACATCTGTGCCTTTTTGATTGATGGGATTTGAGCAGGGCATAGTTTTCTTACTTTTGAGTGGTTTAAAAGTATTGTTGTTCTTGAGAATAAGTGATGAAACTGATAAAATATGGTCCCTACCGGAATCGAACCGGTGATCTTCTCGGTGTAAACGATTATATCCTAAAGGATATACTTTCTTATTTTCAAATCCTTGTTTATTTCTAATAATTCTCTTAAGTTTACTGAGATCCATTTATCGTGTGTTAGAGGATCTGAACTTATTATAACCTCATCCTCGGTTGTTATATAATTCAAACAATAGTATTCCTTTTTGTCCATATGTTTAGGACTTATATCTCTAAAGACATAAACACTTTCTCCATCTGACAAAATAAAATTAAGCGCACGATAAGGATATTTCTTAATAATTCTAACAGTTTCTTTTATTGCAGTTAAAATATCTCCTCTTTCTTCTAATATTTGCATTATCAAAAAGAAGAAAACCTCGGAGTCAGTCTCGCTAGTTAATTGATTTTTTAGATTGGTATTTAAATGATTTATTAGTTCTTTTCTGTCAACACCACCATTATGTTCAAATATCCAATTTTTGTATAAGAAAGGGTGGGCGTTTTTTGTGGTATTATCTCCTGATGAAGCATGCCTTAAATGAATTAGTATAAGATTTGAGTTTATTTCTCTGATTTTATTGAAATCATATTTATTCACACTTTCCTGACCTTCTTTGAATATCTTCCACTTTTTGTCAAGCCAGCCAACACCCCATCCGCTATTATGCGGACCACCATTGATAATTTTCTCTGAAAAATCTTTAAAAGGGATTTCTGCATCAAAAAACCAGTACTTAGCATCTGTTTTTTCTTTAGATAATATTGCGAATAGTCTGCACATTCTATTTTATCTCATTCTCGGTTTTTAATTGTTGCTGAAATATCTGCCAGTTTTGCAATGCTTCTTTGCAATCAGATCCACCAAACATGCCAAAGAACTTGTACTGCCCATGAATTCCATGAGACATTGAGAGCATAACGCCCCCTGCATTTTTTATATTTTCAATTACTTTGGAAGGGTTTTCTGCTTGCATTTTGCCAGACCCCACATAGATATATGCACTTAGAATTGGAACTAGTATTTCTTGAAGTAGGTAAACCGGAGTTGCAGCAGTACATCTTATGTTTGGATCAATTATGTGATATTTTCCCTCGTCATCTTCTAATATGTCTAGCCCTACAAATCCCTTGTACCCTCTTGCAGCAATTTCAGCGCAGGTTTTCTCTCCAACGTTTAGTAATCCTTTTGCAGGGGTTTTATTTAACATACAAACAAGACCGAGGTATTCTCCTTCTTCTGTTGTGTTCTGTTCTCCATAACCTATGTAGTGTATTTCCCCCTTAGAGTCTACAAAAAACTGAAGACTATGATTATGAACATAGTCAATGTAATCTTCTACAAAAAATTCAGATCCATTTAGAAATGATTCTAACTCAGATAACTGGCTTGGGCGTTTGATTATCTTAACTCCATCTCCTGATGAGCCAGTTGTTTTTTTCACAACAAATGGAGGCTGCATTGCTAACATTTCTTGAAGAGTTGCTTTTTTCTTTTTAGGCGTGTGTTCTGTTAAGTTTGGAAGACTGCTTTTCGTGTTTAGTTCTAAGAGCAATTGTGGATTTACTGCACATACTTCTGATGAAAAATTGGAGAATGGATGTAGAAGATGCAGTGATTTAGAAGCAAGAGCATTTACTTTTTTGGTATAATCCTGCGGATCATCATTGTCATATATTTGTACATCAGGTATTGGGAGACCCAAGTCTAGCCATGATTCTACTTGTTCAATTGGTGCTTGAGATGGCATGAAGAAACTTCCCCCAGTTAGTGCTGCAACTGGAAAAAATCGCATTGTTTCTGAAACTATTGTCTGACTGTCATATCCATTTTCTACGAACGGAAATACAGGGTTTCCTGTATCTTTGTTGTTTTTTAGTTCGGGATATTTTGTGAAAAAATATGCGCTGTTAAATGTTTCTTTCAATGCTTTTTCAAGTTTTATGTTTTTCATGAAAAAGTATTTAAACTATAGATATTTATACTTTATGTCTAATATTATACATAACTAAAATGAATGTAGGGAATAAATCAACTGCTGAACTAGTAAAAGAAGAAATAAGCTCCAATCTTTACTTAAATGAAGTTCTGAAGAAAGGATTGATTAATTATTCTGCTCTTACTCGCGAGATTCTAAGTAAGATAAAACACAAGAATAAGAAGGCTAACTTTTCTTCGGTTTTAATTGCTATCCAGAGATACTATGATGAGATTAAAGTAACTAAAAGTGAGAATGACTGTGGAGAGCTTTTGAAAGATTGCGAATTGATTATGAAAAATAAAATTTCTTCATTTACTTTAGAAAGAACAAAGAATGTAATGAATCTAATTAATAAGATTTCTAAGACAATTAGATGGGACTTGGGAGACATAATGTTCTTTGTTCAGGGAAGTGGAGAGATTACCGTTGTAATTGATAAGAAAAATGAGAAGAAATTTTCTGGGCTTGGTAAAAGTATCCTAGAAAAAAAGGAGGGGCTTACACTGCTTTCATTGAGAGAAGCAGGAGAATCAACTTCTTACTCTAAAGATATTCCAGGATTTCTTTCTTTTATTACTGGAAAACTTGCTGAGCAGGAAATAAACATAATAGATATTGCTTCAACTTACAAACAGGTTATATTTGTTTTGTATGAGAAAGATTCAACAAAAGCATATACTGTCCTAGATAGTTTGATAAAACACTATCAGTAGTTTTTTAGATATTTTTCAATTAACAAATATATCCAAAGCTGAATTAAGATAGTATATCCTTTTTGATATACTTTGTGTAAACGAATATCTCAAATTACTTCTTATTTTAGATAGAATTTTTTATGATATGTTTTGTTACACGAGTTTTGGGCCATTTGTTGATATTTTGATGTGGTTGGGCCATATAAAATTTTACTTTGTGACTAGCCAAGCTCTGCTCCAAATACGATAAATGTGATGATACTCATTTTCTAACATGAATCCAAAACTAAGTTCTTCTCTAGCATAATCTCCATCCCCACCCATCTTACCTTCAATTCTTGGGTCTCCAAAAGAAGTTCCAAATCTTTCTTTTTCAGCATCCATAAAAGACCATAATGCTTCTCCTAATGTTAAATCCTGTTCTTTAAATGAATCATATTCTCCATTACCAATAGCTCCAAACATGAATCTAAGACCAAATTTAGACATTAGTCTCATTTGTTTAAAATATCTATCTTCAAGTGGATTAGCAGATTCTTGAACAAAAGCAGCATAATCTTTGTTTCCTGCTCTAACATTCATCATTCTTAAGAATCCATCAAAATCCTCTCTTTTTACTCTATTTCCAAAATAAATTAATCCTGCTGTTTCCTCTTGTGGGGGGTCTCCTCTAATTGGTTCAAGTGAACTTCTTTGATAACCATAAACACCATTTCCATAAGGAGCAAACTTTGATAAGTCTCCTGGTTGAACTTGAAGTTCTTTTCCAGGCCATATTGGTTGACTTATTGTTAATTTATCTAATCCCTGTTTTGTCATTTTTGTTTTTTAGAATTCTAAGGCGATTCTTTACCATCGCCTCTAAAATATTATTTATTAGTTACTTTTAAATCTTTCTATCTCAAAAAAAATATGGTCCCTACCGGAATCGAACCGGTGATCTTCTCGGTGTAAACGATTATATCCTAAAGGATATACTTTCTTTGGAGCCAAAAAGCAAAGCTTAAATACTCTGCGTGGTTATATTAATTATTAAGTCCCCGGTATGGTCTTCGGACAATGCCGGGTTTTATATTTTCTAAAATGGCGAAAGAAGCAATTATCTTTATTGATGGTAATAACCTATATCATAACTTAAAACAAATGAAGATTAAGCCTTCTAATCTAGACTTCCATAAGCTAGTAGACTTAATTTGTAAACAGTTTGATGTAGAATTAAAAGAAGCAAGGTATTACAATTCTATGCCCCCCTTAAAAGATGGAAAAGAATTATACTTTTCTCATCTCAAGTTTATAGATGATTTAAGAAAGATTCCAAAGTTTACGATTCATACAAGAAAACTGCAAGTTCATTCGACTAAAGAATTATTAAAAGAAAAACAAGAGCTTATTGACTCTATGGAGTTATGTGAAAATTGTAAGCCGATTGTTGAACAGAACATATTAGATACAATTGGAAATGTAAAGAAGAAAGAAAAGGGCGTTGATATAATGATTGCTGTTGATTTAGTTGAATATGCTATTAAAAATAAAGCGGATACTTTAATAGTTCTTTCAGGAGATGCGGATTTTACTCCTGCAATGAAACTTGCTCAAAATAATAAAAAAGAAGTTTTTAGTGTCTCTCTTGCAAAAGGATATTCAAGAGAGTTAAGAGAAAACTTTAAATTTATGGTTTTAGGTAAGAATGTTATTATGGAGAATTGTCTAAAATAAAATGGATTACAAGAAATTGTTAATAAAAGAATATGATTACTGGGAAGTTTATCTAAATGAAAACCAATGTTATTTAGGAAAGGTTTACATCTGGGCTAAAAGAAAAGATGCTTTAGACTTCTTTGATATGACTGATGAAGAGAAAGAAGAGTATTTTAAAATAGGTAAAAAACTGAAGAAAGTTTTTAAGAAATTGTTTAATCCTGATCTCTATAATTACGCTACTCTAGCAAATGTCACCCCTCACTTGCATACTCATGTTATCCCGAGATATAAGGACAAAAGAGAATTGTTTGGCACCACTTTTATAGATGAAAGGTGGGGTAAAAATTATGCTCCTTATAACAAAGATTTTAAAGTTGCAGAGGATATACTAATTAGAATAAAAGAAAAAATAAGTGAAGAGCTAAATAAGATTTAGAAAGTATATCCTTTTTGTTATACTTTGTGTAAACAAATAGCTCCTAAAGGTTAACTTTTATAACGAACTACTTGTTTTTTTAGTAATCTGTGTCTATAGGATGTAGCTATCAATCCTATACCAATAATTCCAATAACTGTAGCAATACCTGAGTTCCTTTCTCCAAAGATGTTTCCATGAAACATTATTCCTGCCCCAATTAATGCAATACAAATTCCTGTAATAAACTGAACCAAATTTATATTTTTCATTTTTTCTTTCTTTTTGCCTTTCACAAAGAAGACTACAAGTAAAATTATTATTAATCCTAGTATTGAAATTAAGATAGGGGGTGGAAGGGAGTCCATAAGATGAATGATGCTCCTTATTATTTAAAACTATCCGATTTAGTTTGCATGGCCCCACGCAGGATCGAACTGCGGACTACTCGGTGTAAACTAATATATCATAAAGCATCCAAATAAAAAGAGCACTTTTTGATATGTTGTTTTTCTTGAGTTTTGAGCCCAATTGTTTAATATGGGCCCACGAGGAGTTGAACCTCGGAATACTCGGTGTAAACAAGTATAACATTATTGTTCTTTTTTTATTAAACACTTTTTATGATAAGGAAATTAATTTGAATTTTAGCATATAAATGCTTAAAAAGGTATATTTTATTGATTTGAAATGGCAAGAACTGTAATAATTCATGGGTCAGATGAAGTGATGGCTATGTATGGAATTCCTGGAACTTTTTACAGAGGTAAATGGGAAAGAGTTAAAGTAACTCAAATTAGCACGGACGAAGATACACCCTTAGAAGTTAGAAAGTCATTGGTGGGTTTGGTTATTCCAACAATTTTTACAAAAGAAAGAATTGAAGAACAAACAGGGGCAACATTTCCCATTCCTAAAGAATCAAGACTTGCATATTCTCCAGATGTTATCGAAGCTCTTAAGTCTGCTGGAAGAGATGAAGCAGCTGAACAATTAAGGGGTGTAGCTCCGAATCCTTTAGATATGTATGTTTTAGAAAAAGGAATTTATGAACTTGTCCAATAAATTATTCTAAAATGTTTTTAATTTTCTTGGAAGAACTTTGTTAGGTTCGGTGTAAACAAAAAGCTCCTAAAGGTTAACTTTTGTAACGAGCTACTACTTTTTGAGATGATTATGTTCAACCGAGTTGTTTTGAGCCCAATTTATTATTAATGTTAATTTGATTAATGATTTAAATGTATTCTTTCATACTTTTAATTAATAACATTATAGCTTCATATTTGTCTTTTACTATTTCTTTTGCTTCTGGCAATGTTAACTTAATCTCCCAATTTCTTTGCATTTTTTTCTCTATTCTTATAACTGCATCTTCAAAAGAGTCTGTTGTTTTTAAAAAAACTTCGAATAAATCTAAAAATGTATCAAAATGAGCCATTGCGTCAGCACAAGCAACAATCCTTGCTTCTACTGTTTTTGGTTCTATATTACCCCTACCCCTATGAGTAAGAACACAATGGGATACTTTTTCAATGAACTCCTTATCATAGCCCAATTCTTTAAGAAAAATCTCACTTTGTTTTGCTCCTTCAATATGATGTTCATTCTCATTTACAAACTCCTTAACATCATCTCTATTAAGCGATCTTGCCATATCATGCAAATAAGCAGCCATTTCTACAACATCTTTGTCAGCTTTTAATTTGTTAGCTAACAACATAGCATTTTTTACAACAGCAGAAATATGATACTTAAAATCGCCTTCTTCATATTTTTCTCTAATAAATTTTAATATCTTTTCTTCCATTTTAGTAAATATGGGCCCACGAGGAGTTGAACCTCGGAATACTCGGTGTAAACGAGTCAGTTTACCGCTAGCTTATGAGCCCATTTAGATTATTATTAATAATCTTAAAATAATAATAAACCTGGCACTTTTAAAGCTTATCCTAAGATTTTTCAATTTTTAGAACACCAAAATCCACCATACTCCCATAACTAAAAGTCCTAAGGAGAAAAGACAAAACCTTAGGATGTATTTATGGCAAAGTCGAAGCTATTTTCCTCTTTCCCTTAGTCTTAGAATATTTCCATTTTTGAATCTTCAAATAGAGTAATTTTGTTTCTTTTTTGTTAAATGCGGGGGTAATCGGCTTGATTGGGGGGGTAATCGGCTTGATTGGGGGGGTAATGGGCTTGATCTTAGGAGTATTCGGAGCAGCATTTATTGGTCAATTGGCTAGTGGGTCTGGTATTGGGAGATTCTCTTTATCTAATGCTTATGTCAGCATCCCTTTGATGATAGAAGTCTTTTTGCTTTCTATGGGAGTGGGTTTGATATTTGGAGCAATTCCAGCTTATAGGGCTTCTAGGCTGAGACCCGTTGATGCTCTAAGATACGAATGATTTCAGATAGCAAAACTTTAAAATGCTTTAATATATCTAATAGACATGCTCGGAGTCCCGCCCGGTATTCAAATAAATTCCGCTCGCGAAACTCCTCGGCGCTGCTAGTTTACCGGTAGAATTCTTCCTTGCCAAGGAAGGGAACCGGGTTCAATTCCCGGGTGGCGCATATGCTATTGAAGAATTGAAATAGCACTGGAATTGAACCCATGGGTTCAACTTCCCGGAAAAAGCTTTGCTCTTAGAATTTGTAACTCAAGATAGAAAGAGCAAAGCTTTTTGGGTGGCGCATATGCGATTGAGAAATGTGAGACCAGTTTTGACTTATTCTATTGGGATAACATTTTGTGTGGATACTGACTCCAAGGGGATTGGGAGAAAAGTGAGCAATCCTTGAGAGCATATACCTCTTTAGAACAATAATTCTTTTATACTTCAATTCCAACTAAATTTATGGGGAAATTGCTAACTTCTATCTTAGCAGGGGTTTTAACTTTAACTGCGCCTAGTTGTTCTTATCATAGCCGGAGAACAATTGAAGTGAGCCAGAGAGTTGGAGTGAGGATGAATGTTTCGTGGGAAAGGCTGATTACTGACTGCAAACCAAGAACATTGGGAGAGATTTCAAGTTATCTTGAAGATTGCATAGATTCTTCTGTAAAATATCCTGATTTTTTTAGAAGTGCAAAAAGAACAGTTGATGATGGAAAAGGAGATTGCAAAGATAATTCTGCTCTTGCTTGTTGTTTAGCTCAGGATTTGGGATATAAACCTATGATGCTTGTGCTGCAAGGGCAGGGAGAGAGTAATCATGCTGTTTGTTTGTTAGAGAGAATAGATGAGAATGCTAATAAAAAATATGGTGTAATTGACAGGGAGATTCTTGTATCTCCTGAATTTGACAGCAAATATGCAAATAATTTTAAGGATATTCCCCAGCTTATTAATTTTTTAAATAAAATTTATGTTCCAAACAGAATAAGAAACCCGCATAAGGGCTATGTTGTTGTGGACTTAAATTTAATTAGAGGATGGAGAGAGAGTTCTGAAGATTTGTCTCCTCAATTAAACAGAATTCTTAGGCAGGAAAAATTTATTCCAGTAAAATAATAATTTAACTTTGCTATCTGGCTACTTACAGTATAATTGAATAATAAATATAAAATTTAGTAATAAAAAATAGCAGATAAGAGGGAGGATGTTTATAAATTCTGACTAGTAAAGAGAGGATAATAATATTAAATGTCAGGCAAATACCTTACTTTTATGTTTTTTTCAAATAAAAAATAAGTATATCCCCTGATTAATCTGCCAAGTTTGTTTTGCAAATCTTTAATTAAATTATTAAATTCATCTTCATTTTTTACAATTACTTCAACATCATAATCTTCTTCACCTAAGAAATCAACAATATAAACTGTTTCTAATCTTGATTTAAAAAATTCATTTGCTTGTTTATATGCCTGCTGAATATTATTATCAAAACATAATCTTAATTTATACATTTTGTATCCTAATAGCTCTACATTAATTAAAGCACGATTGCAGAGGAGAATTTTGTTTTTTTCTAATTGCTTGATTCTGTTTGAAACTGTCTTGTAATTTGAATTTATCTTTCTTGCTATTTCTGCTGATGATTCTCTTGCGTTTTTTACTAATTGTCTTAAAATTTTTTTATCTAATCCATCTATTTTTGCTATTTCTGTTTCTTCTGTTATTATTGCTATTCTTTCATCTTTTTTATTTAATAAAAAACTATATGGGTACTGGTCAAAACCCACTGAACTTGAAAATGTTTTTTGCTTTATGTATTTTCCGAATTTTATGCTAAATTGATTTAAAATTTCTTTAAATTCTTTTATTGATTTTGTCCAGACATCTATTCCTAAATCTGCATCTCCTCTAAACCAGACTGCCCAGTGAATGTTTTCCTGTTTTTTCAAATATTCCTCTATTTTTTCCTTAATTTCAGTGTCTATTAACTGCAATTTAAACATCATTCTGTTTATTGTATAGCCTATTTTTTCAAAATTAATAACTGGATAATATCCTTGAATAATATTTAGTTTTTCTAGTTTTTTTATTCTATATTCAGCTCCTTTTTTTGATAATTGAATTTTCTTTGCAATTTCAGAATTTGAAGTTCTGGCATTCCAGTCTAATTCAACTAGTATCTTCTTGTCTTTTAAGTCTATATTCGGTTTATTATTTTCCATTATAGTCTATTACGTGTTTATTCTTATCACTTATAGAACTATAGGTATTAAAATGTTTCTATTTGTGCTAAAATATCCACAAAAGAGTTTATATACTACTTTAGAGTTACATTTTTAATTAAATTATATACAAATATAAGATGAAAATAACACAAATAAGTGCTTATGTTGCAGGTGTTGTTGTTAGTTTAGCTAGTTTGGTTGGGTGTGGAGCTCAACATGGCATGGATTTAAGCTATAAGACTGAGCTAAGAGCAAAGTTTGGAGGCAATTCAGGATGTTATACAGGCCCGGTAGATAGATATGCAGACAGAAGAGCATTCCCAGATGATTCACAACCTTATGCTGAAAAAGAGCAGAATGCAAAACCAAAGACAATGCATGATGAAAAAGGGTATGGTAATGCATTATCTAATCTCTTTACAGCATATAAGCAAAGCAGAAAATAATAATGAGAAAATTAAAAAGACCTTCTCTTAAGTTACTTGGAGCAAGTGCTTTAAGTTTAAGAGGTGTGCAGGGATTTGCAGAAGAAGGAAGTTATTTATTTAATAATGGAAGCAATGCAAGTCTCGCTTCATATTTAACAGGAGAGATTGCTAAAGCAGGTTCTGCTATTGGGGCTGGATTATTAGTTGGAGA
>Ga0180732_1001822_pt1 | contig 12301 bp, 14 predicted proteins | sample KR11_01MetaG_FD_148674 | JGI IMG/M metagenome (GOLD analysis project Ga0180732, IMG submission 148674) | Groundwater microbial communities from the Olkiluoto Island deep subsurface site, Finland - KR11_0.1 MetaG | ecosystem: Environmental > Aquatic > Deep subsurface > Groundwater | place...
GATGCAGATACGCCCTTGAATAGTTGCGGCAAGTATAGCAATCGCAATTTTCATCAATGGGCGCAAAGTCCATGGTGAATTTGGCGCGGGCAATGTCAATATTCCCCCTCGATGTCATAAGTGTCTGATGCCTTGCGTTTCTCGTCGGGAAAGCGCTATCAAATATATCGACTCCCGCCTCTACCGCAGATAAAAGTTCAACAGGCGAACCTACGCCCATGAGGTAGCGCGGTTTATCTTCAGGCACAAGCGGAACGCTTGACTTCAGTACCTCGTTCATAATATCTTTTGGCTCACCTATTGAAAGCCCCCCTATCCCGTAGCCGTCAAAATCCATTTCTACAAGTTCCTCAGCGCATTTTTTGCGCAGTTCTGCGAATGTCCCGCCCTGAAGTATCGCGAAAAAGAGCTGACCTGGATTCTGCTCAATATTCTTTGCCCTTTCTGCCCACCGGATAGTCCTCCCCGTTGATGCCTCCAGGGCGCTAAAATCACTTCCGTATGCAGGGCATTCATCCAGTATCATGGCGATATCAGAACCGATAATTTTCTGGTTTTCAAGACAGGACTCTGGAGTATAGGAATACTTCTTCCCATCGCGCGGGTTCTTGTATGTAAATCCCTCGTCTGTTATCTTGAAAAGGAAATCCTTGCGTATCATCTGGAAGCCCCCGCTGTCTGTGAATATCGCCCTGTCCCAGTGCATGAATTTATGAAGTCCCCCTGCTCTCCTGATGACTTCCATGCCTGGCGCGAGCAAAAGATGAAAAGCGTTACTGATTAGCGCCTGAGTGCCCATTTCATGCAGTTCTTCAGGTGTGATGGTCTTTACAGTGCCTTTTGTCGCAACGGGCATGAACGCCGGTGTGTCAATTATCCCGTGGTTGGTCCTGAGCTTTCCAGCCCTTGCACCTGTATTTTTATCTGTGTGAATTAGTTCGAACATAATCATCCTGTCTGAAAATAAGCATCGCATCTCCGAAGCTGTAAAACCTGTATGAATTCGATACTGCTTCCGAATATGCGGCCATAAGCCTCTCCCTTCCAGCGAAAGAGCTTACGAGCATAAGAAGAGTGGATTTCGGGAGATGGAAGTTGGTGATAATTGCATCTATCTTTGATCTGAACCTGTAAGGCGGGTAAATGAAAAGCTGGCTGAAATCCTGCCTGGTTGTAATGTGTCCGTCCACGCATGAGCTTTCAAGCGCTTTTGCAGTGGTGGTGCCGACTGCTATGAGCTTACCTTGCGTCTTATTAATGATATCTGCGTTTTCCAGGCTTACAGAAACATATTCAGGTTCCATGATATGCTCTTCTATGTTCTCTGCTTTTACCGGAGTGAACGTCCCTGGGCTTACATGAAGCGTGACATACGCCACATTGACGCCTTTTTTCTTTATCCTGTCAAGCAGTTGGCCAGTAAAATGAAGACCAGCTGTGGGCGCCGCGATAGAGCCCTTCTCCTTTGCATAAACGGTCTGGTAGCGCTCCCTGTCCTCAAGTCTTTGCTTTATATAGGGCGGCAGCGGAGCTTCGCCTACTTTTTCAAGGATATCGTTCAGGTTCCCGTTGCAGTTGAAATCAACAAGGTACCTGGCACCCATAGTATCTCTTTTAACTTCAAGGACCGTGGCTTCAAGTTCCCCAAAATGAAGCATTGTTCCTACCCTTATGTTCTTGCCCTGTATGAGGCACTCGTATCCTGTGCCGGTCTTTGAGACCACGAGCGCTTCCACATGCCCGCCAGTACTTTTTTTGCCCTGGAGTTTTGCAGGGATGACCCGCGAATCGTTCAGCACGAGAGTATCCCCCATTTCAAGATGATCAGTAATGTCCCTGAAATACCTGTGCCTGATATCCTTACCGACCACCATTAACCTTGATGCATCCCTGGGTTCTATGGGGGACTGGGCGATCAGTTCTTTCGGGAGATCATAATCAAATTCAGAGAGTTTCATCTGGTGCTTAGTTTACATGCAGGGTTAAGTATTTTTTCCAGTCAAAATGCAATAATCTTCTCCTTTGAACGGCCTCTTCCCCTTTGCCAATCTAAAATTCAATATGTTTCAACCGCCAGCCCCGGAACCTTAGAAAAATGACTTGCATTCTTCGTAAGCAGCGGCTCTCCATGAGTAAGGGCAATACTCGCTATCAGGAGGTCAAAATCTCCAATACTGCTTCCTTTTCTCTCAAGTTCGATAGAAAGTTTCCCAAATGTTTCACTTGCTGCTCTCGAAAATTCCAGTATATCAAGGGTCTCAAGCAGATGCCTGACTTTTTTAGCTTCTTCGATCGGTCTGGATGAGCCGTATGCACCTTTGTATAGTTCAGATGCATTAAGGGGCGTTGTAGTTAATTTATCTCCCTCTGCCGCAAGGTCTTCCAGTTTCTTCTCAGCCTCGGGTTTGCGGCGCAACAGGTCTATTATGAAATCTGTGTCAAGGCAGGTCATTATAGATCAACTTTCCTGAGCTTTGCTTTTCTTGTTTCACGCATTGCTTTTTCAATATTATCCGCAAGTTCGGAAGCGGGTTTCAGGGAGCGGATATAGTCAAGCGTATTTTTTCTTCGGGTCAATTTCAATATGATATCAGTGAAGCTTTCATTGGAGGCTTTTTTTGCGCGCAATCTCTTATATGCATCAAGCGTGATGGTTATTGTTTTGGTTGCCATAGCATCCATGTATGTGCATGTACACTTATATTTCTTGCTCTTGACATCTATGATGGATTTAAAGTCAGATCATATTTTCGTAAATTCCGAATCACCACAGGTTCTCATGCTCAGCTTTTTCCCTTTTAAAAGGCTTCTTTCCTTTCACCAGTCCCAACCCGCCTTCTTTCCCACGCGCCATCTTCAAAAAGTTCTCAACGATCTTCAAGCCCTCAGGCGTGAGCACGGACTCAGGATGGAACTGCAGCCCGAAAATCGGTCTCAATTTATGTTTTATTCCCATAATTATCCCATCCTCAGTCCTCGCCGTCACCTCAAGCTCCTGCGGCAGCTTCGTGATCGCCAGCGAGTGGTACCGCCCTCCGACAAGAGGATCAGGCAAATCCTGATAAATACCGTTGCCACTGTGATTGATCAGCGTGGTCTTCCCGTGGAGTGGTCCTGATGGAGAATGCCTCACCTCTCCGCCAAAAGCCACGGCTATCGCCTGGTGCCCCAGGCATACGCCAAGCAGCGGGACGCGCGCCGCCCTGATGATATCGAGACATGTTCCAATATCCCTCGGGTTCGCGGGATGACCGGGGCCGGGTGAGATCACAATGGCATCTGGGTTTATTTTTTCCACTTCTCTCATAGAAATGGTGTTAGGCACAACGACCGTATCAGGTTCAAAAATGGAAACGTAGTCCACGAGGTTCCAGACAAAGGAGTCCTTGTTGTTCACGAATAAGACTTTCATGTTCCTCCTATCGCCTTTATCGTCGCCGCCATCTTGCGCTCGGTCTCGTTATACTCGTACTCAGGGTCAGAATCCGCCACAATGCCGGCGCCTGCCTGCAATATCGCTGTTCTCCCGTTCTTGATAATAGTTCTTATCACGATAGCAAAATCCGCATCCCCGTTCCATGAGTAATATCCCACGCCGCCTCCGTATATGCCGCGGGCGTCCTTCTCAAGGTCGTGAATTATCTCCATTGCGCGTATCTTTGGCGCTCCAGATAGCGTGCCTGCGGGGAATATGGCTCGTGTAGCGTCGAACTGGTCGCATTCATCACGCAGCATTCCCGAAACCGTGCTTTCGATATGCTGGACGTGGGAGTATTTCAGCACAGACATGAAATCATCCACTTTCACGGTGCCACCTTTTGAGACCATCCTCACGTCGTTGCGCCCCAGGTCAACAAGCATAACATGCTCTGCACGCTCCTTGTCGCTGTCAAGCATCTCCTTTGCGAGCTTCTCGTCCTCCTCAGGACTTTCCCCGCGCGGGCAGGTGCCTGCGATTGGATTAATAATAACTTTCCTCTTATGCACTGAGAGTAGCGTCTCAGGGCTTGCCCCTATTATACTTGTACCATTGAACTCAAAGAGGTACATATAGGGGCTTGGATTAACGCTGCGCAGTGCGGTATAAAGCTCAAGCGGCGTCTGGTCGGTCAAGACTTCGTACCGCCGAGATAGAACGACCTGGAAGATATCGCCGTCAATTATGTGTTTTTTTGCAATCCTTACAGCGTCTTCATATTCGCTTTTTTCCATATTGGGTGTTATGCTCAGGGGTTTGTTTTTCTTTTCTGAAATCGGTTTTGCGGCTTTTATGATGGCTTCAAGTTTACCGGCTTCTTCCTGCGCTGCCCTGTACGCTTCTCTGGCATCATCCATCACGAACGGCGTCAGGACAACATACGTCTTTTCTGTCAGGTGGTCAAAGACCACTGTCTTTGTTGTGAGCGCGAATTGTGCATCCGGAGTCGTGCTCTTTTTTGCCGGGATGTCAAGCCAGCAGTCGTACACCATATCATAAGCACAAAAACCAATAGCTCCTCCAATGAAGGTCTGCCTGTCAAAACCGTTGCCGATAAATTTCACACCAGTTGCTGCAAAAGCCATCCTTACAGCGTCCATAGTATCAAAACCCGCCCTGAGCTTGCCTTCTTTCCCATTCCCGAGACTTGATAGTCCAGTCTTCCTTAGCGCAGAGTTTTTGAGATCGCAGACGTTTGAAAGGGAAGACTCTATGAACCCTATCAGAGCAGTCCTCTTATGGTAATCAAGCGCAACCATGCGGTTTTTTACTGTGAAGACAGCATCAGGTTGGGCGCCCACGAAAGAGAACCGGGCATGCTTTTTCTCCTTTTCAACAGACTCAAGGAGGTATGCGCATTTTTTTTCCATTGAAGCGTAAAGCTCAAGCGGGGTACATGAGGTTTTTATCTCTGCCATCAATTGGATTATTACTGGCTTTTCTTCTGCAAGACGAATGAATTCTTTTTCACCAATATCAAATTTCATGCATCCTCGCGTTTCTGATAAAATCAAGCACTTTCTTTTCATCCTTTTTCCCGCCGGTCTCAACGCCTGAAGCCGTATCAACAGCATACGGGCGCACGCATCCTGCCGCTTCCCTGACGTTTTCAGGCTTCAACCCGCCTGCCAGTATGACCGGGATGCCTGCGTTCAGGACCGCTTTTGAACTTATTTCCCAGTTGTGCGGCATTCCCGTTCCACCGGTCTTTCCATCAAGAGCAGTATCAAGAAGGACAGCATCCACAATCCCTGAAAGCTCTTTGATATGCTTTATCAGCGTATCTGCATCCGAATCCAGGGACACCGGGATAGTCTTGATAAGTTTAACGCCAGTCTCCCTGATCTTCACAAGTTCTGATAACGGCAGGGCATTATGTATCTGCACAGCGCCAGGTCTTGCTGCATGTATCATGCGAACCGCCTGAAGTGCGTTTTCCGGCATGATAACAAGCACCGAACTCACGAACACGGGAACTTTCGATATCAGCCACGATGCTTCTGCAAGAGTGATCTTCCGTGGTGAGTCCACAGGTACGTCGGTGATGAAGCCTACAGCATCGGCTCCTGCGTTTATCGCCACAGTAAGGTCATGTTCGGTTTTGATACCGCAAATCTTGACTTTCATTTGCTCTCACAGGAAACGCGCAAGTTTTTCAGGATCGCCTGCGGCTTTTACGAAATCCTTGAGCTTATCAAGGGCTTTGCCGCTATCTATGGTCTGCGCTGCCAGTTTTATTCCGGCGGCGAGACTATCTGCCCTCCCGCCTACGAACAGCGCTGCGCCTGCATTGATGGAAATGATGTCACGTTTCGCTCCCTTATTCCCTTTTAATACGTCTACGATATCCTTTGCATTCTGTTCAGGAGTCCCGCCAAGGATATCATTAAAAGACGCATGCTTTACTCCAAGCTTTTCAGGTGTCACAGTGTATTTGGTGACTTTTCCATTATTCAGTTCTACTATCTGCGTTTCACCGATATTCGATATTTCATCCATCCCGCTTCCATGCACTACAAGCGCTCTTTTCGTACCCAGTATTTTCAGGACGTTTGCCATGGTCTCGCACATGGAGCCATCGAACACACCTATGACCTGCGCCTGTGCGCCTGCGGGATTGGTGAGCGGTCCAAGGATATTGAACACAGTCCTGAACCCTATATCGCGCCTTATCTGCCCGACGCGTTTCATGGAAGGATGGAAAACCGGCGCCAGCATGAACCCGATGCCCACGTTCTCTATGGTCTTTTCGACCTCCTGCGGGGACATGTCTATCTTTATACCCAGTTCGCGAAGCACGTCTGCGCTTCCTGATTTTGAAGTAATGGAGTAGTTGCCGTGCTTGGCAATGGGGACACCGGCCCCCGCAGCAACGATCGCAGCGCCTGTGCTGACATTGATGGTGCCCGTGGAGTCGCCTCCAGTTCCGCATGTATCGACAAGCGTTCCTGTCACTTTCGGCCTGATCAGGTTCGCAGCCTTTTTCATGCCGCGCGCAAGTCCTGCTATCTCATCCGGTGTTTCACCTTTCAGTTTCAGCGCGGTTAAGAACGCAGCTATCTGGGCATCAGTCGCTTCAGTGAAGATCTTTGTAATAGCGATCTCTGCTTCTTCAGATGTGAGAGCCTTGTTCTCGATAAGTTTCAGAATATATTCTTTCATTAGTATCACTGTACATTTTTGTACATTAATGTCTAAATGAGTACATTATATATAAAAGTTACGTGGTTATTTCGCGTGTTTCATTTTCAGTGATTTGATCGTGTAGCCTGCGAATAATCACCAACTGTTTTATTATTAAGCAGGTAATATGAAGGGGCATGAAACAGCAGGACGCAAATAAATTAATGGCATATTTTCTTGCCTTCATAATGGTTGGATCGGTATTCTTTTATATTGTTTTTCAGAGTATTCCCGACCAGCAAATAGAGGAAGAAACCCAGACCGATCTATATGATCCGGAGTTCTGGACATTCAACCAGCCATTTTATTCCATCTCGGACGCTCTCAACATCACGCCGCCGGGTGCATTGAATGCTGATTTCGTGGACCTTGAAAGTATGTCCCCGCAGATGGCGGAATGGACAAAGACGGTTAAACCGATACTTGCTGAAGTGGATTCTATTTATAAATCAAACACAACAAAGATGTTTTATTCTGACATGAAATATGATAATAACAGGTCGTTCCTTCTGCTTAGCACGATGGAACCACAGAAGAATGATTTTGAGTTCATAGTTTCACCATACGATTATGATTATCACGCTCTCCTCATAAGACAGGAGGGGGGCCTGAATGGATTATATAATGTGATGGGTACACCTGTCATGCTCGCCCCGCAGGGGACCGTGATAGACGTTCTTGAAATAACCACGACCCTGAATGAAACGGTCACATCATACGATACTTTTGGAGGTCTGCTCAGTAAAGTGCCAGATGCACCGTTCCAGACAATAACCTCCAATGTAAGTTTTTCGAAACAGTATTACATGGGAATAAGGATGAACAATGGGAGCTACGAGAGGACTTCCGCCTATCTCGATGTGAACCCGGACACCCTGAAAAACCTCACAAGGCTGGCAGATAATAGCGCCCAGTCAGGTTTTGTGGAATATAACCTGACCAGAAATGGGAACTATACCATGTTAAGGGTAGTTTCACAGGATTTGCTCAAGGTATTGCCTGGAAATGAAGAAACCTCATTATTACCTGGAACTGAGGAAAGATGAGCGCAAAATATATACCACTCTATGCTGTAGTGAAGCCGATACTTTTGATCAAGTGAATGATGAAGGACAATTGTCCTGAAGGAAGTAATTAATATGGCACAAACATATATAAAATTTGAAGTTCCCGCTGAACTTGCAAACAAGGCGCTCAGCGCCCTTGAGTTAGCACGGGATACTGGAAAGATCAAGAAAGGAACGAACGAAGCCACAAAAGCGATCGAACGTGGAATCGCAAAACTTGTGATAATTGGCGAGGACGTAAATCCTCCTGAAATAGTGGCTCACATTCCGGCGCTGTGCGATGAAAAGAACACACCATATATCTTTGTCAAGAAACAGGTAGAGCTAGGCGCAGCCTGCGGTCTGTCAGTTGGCAGCGGCGCAGCGGCAATAGTCGAACCCGGAAAAGCCAAAGAAATGGTAGACGACGTGGCGCAGAAGGTACAAGCGCTGAAGAAGTGAGAATATGGCTGAAGAAGACGGCGGCGGATATCCTGCAGAAGTCATTGAAGTAATTGGAAAGACTGGAATGCACGGAGAAGCCATGCAGATACAGTGCAGGGTACTCGAAGGCAGGGATAAGGGAAGAATAATCACGCGTAACGTGGTCGGACCCATAAAAAATGGCGATATTCTTATACTGCTTGAAACCTCACGTGAAGCCAAGAAACTAAGTTCAAGGTGAAGTCATGGAAAAAAGGAAATGCTCTTTCTGTGGCGATGCAATAGAACCCGGCACAGGCAAGCTTTATGCTCGCAAGGACGGGACTGTGTACTATTTTTGTTCATCTAAATGTCAGGGCAACCATAACCTTGGCAGGGTACCCAGAAATGTCACCTGGACAGAAGCAGGACGCAAAGCCAGAGGCAAAACAAATTAAGGTGATAGCGTGGAGCGCACCTACGTAATGGTAAAACCAGACGGCGTACAGCGCGGTCTGGTGGGAGAGGTTATCGGTCGTATCGAGCGGCGCGGGCTAAAAATAGTTGCGCTGCGGTTGAATACCATCTCTCCTGAGCAGGCAAAGAAGCACTATGCTGAACACGTCCAGAAACCATTTTTTAAGTCACTGATCGACTTCATAACTTCAGGACCATCTGTTTCTATGGTGGTCGAAGGAAAGAACTCAGTCTCTGTGATGAGGGCAATAAATGGCGCAACGAACCCGGTAAATGCTGCAACAGGAAGCATACGCGGGGATCTTGCCCTTGATACAGGACGTAATATCGTACATGCCAGTGATTCACCGGAGTCCGCTGTAAGGGAAATTAACATCCATTTCAGTGATTCTGAGATATCTGAATATACTCGGATAGACGAAACCTGGGTCTACGAATAAGCCTGCTGAAAAACGCTTTTCACGCTGCGCATCTTGAGAACTTATATACTTTTAGTATAATCTAATAACTTATGGTTCAGAATCTGCGCACCCCTATCGTTTGCGTGATGGGGCATGTTGACCACGGTAAGACCTCACTTCTTGACAGGATAAGAGGTACAACCATAGCAGAACGGGAAGCAGGTCTGATCACGCAGCATATAGGGGCGACAGAAGTGCCCCTTGACATTGTTAAAAAAGTATGCGGAAGTGTATTCAAAGGGGATACGAAAGTACCAGGATTGCTTTTCATCGATACTCCAGGACACAGGGCATTCACAACGCTTCGGGCAAGGGGCGGAGCGCTTGCAGATCTTGCTGTGCTCGTGGTTGATGTGAACGAAGGATTCCAGCCGCAGACGCTGGAAGCTGTGGAAATACTAAAAAGATTCAAGACACCTTTCGTTGTTGCAGCAAATAAGATCGATAAGCTGTCAGGCTGGAACCCTCAGCCAGGGAAACCGTTCATCATTTCGTATCCAGAACAGGCAGAACATGTGAAGGTTGCACTTGATGAGAAAATATACATTATTATTGGCAAACTGTATGAAATGGGCTTCAGCTCTGACAGATATGACAGGGTGCGCGATTTCCAGCGCAACATTGGCGTAATACCGGTCAGCGCAAGAACAGGAGAAGGAATACCTGACCTCCTCATGGTCATGATGGGGCTTGCGCAGAGGTTCCTGGAAAAGGACCTGGAATACAGGGCTGTAGGGCCCGGGACAGGAACAGTCCTTGAAGTGAAAGAAGAGACCGGTCTTGGCACAACCCTTGACGTTATACTTTATGATGGGGAGTTCAATGTCGGGGACACTGTGGTGGTAGGGAGCCTTGGGGAGCCTATCGTAACGAAGATAAGGGCTCTTTTAAAACCGCGTCCACTTTCAGAGATACGCTCTGAGGAGAAATTCAAACAGGTGAAGAAGGTTGTTGCTGCATCCGGGATAAAAATTGCGGCGCCAAATCTTGAAGGCGCTCTTGCAGGATCTCTGATAAGGGTAGCCTCAGGAGATATCAATGAGATAGCTGTTCAAATAAAATCCGAGATAGATTCTGTCAGGATCGAGACACAATCAAACGGCATATTGATAAAAGCGGATACATTGGGTTCCCTTGAAGCTCTTGTAAACGAATTGAAGAAGGAAAATATACCCATACGTCGGGCTGACATAGGGGATATTTCAAAAAGGGATATTGCTGAGGCAAGGACTGTAAAGGACCCGCTTTTGTCGGTTATCGTGGGATTTGATGTTGACGTTCTGCATGATGCAAAAGAAGAACTCACTGGTTCTGAAATAAAGTTGTTCAAAAACAATATCATTTACAAACTTATTGAAGATTACAAGAAATGGGTGGTGGAGCAAAAGGCGCTCATCGAGAAAAAGCGCTATGAGACCATTATCAAACCTGGCAGGTTCATAATACTTCCCGACTGCACGTTCAGGCAGAGCAAACCTGCGGTGGTCGGAGTGCGTGTCATGGGCGGTATTATCAAGACCAGCCTTGAAGTGATTAAAGAGGACGGCTCGATAGTAGGTAGGATAAAAGGCATCCAGGAACACAACGAAAACATCAGTGAGGCATCATCCGGGAAGGAAGTTGCTATGGCTATTGATGGGCCGACAGTGGGGCGCCAGATAAAAGAAGGGGATATACTTTACATCGATGTTCCCGAGAAGCATGCGAAAATAGTTGAGCAGGAGCTTTTCGAGGCTATGAAGATCGAAGATAAAGAGGCGCTGATGGCGTATATGGAAATAAGGCGCAGAGGAAACCCGTTCTGGGGAAAATAAGAAAGATGGGCAGGTTGGGGAGTGGGGGTTAGTGTGTTAAAAAAGATGTCCTGCCCATCGAACGTCTACCACAATTTAATCATATATAAAAGTTGCGGAGTTTATTATCCATGCAGATGAATAATAAAACTCTTGCCGGGAAGATTAGAATGTGGGCAGGTTGGGGAGTGGGGTTAGTGTGTTAAAAAAGATGTCCTGCCCACAAAGAACTCGAAAGCGAGTTCGTGGTATATATATTTTTCTAAATAATGTGGCCGTTTTCAAGTTTGGCCAAATATGAATAAAATATTTTCTTCCCCATTACTGAATGCTCCGGTAATGGATATTAATCCTCATTATTATTCATGCAAATAAGTTTTATAAACAAAAACGATGTATGTAGAGGCATAGCATCTAAAGGGTGCGAGGAGGATTAAAACAAATGACTGAAATAAAGAATTTTATATTAAGGAAAAAGAATGGTTCAGAGGAAGGCGTATTCACAGGTCGCCAACCGCGACAGGCTGCCCTTAAGGCTGCAAACAGGATTGGGGGGACAAAGAGCGCGCCGGTCGAACTCAGGCTCAGGGAGCGCGGAACAAAGAAGATACACATATTCAAGGGCTGGAAGCAGATGATCGCCGCTCCAAAGAATAAACCTGAATGGATGCCGGACAAGATCAACAAACCATTCGTAAAGAAGGTAGGGATTGAAAAGCTGGATAAGCTTTAACTCTTTCCTTTTTTATTAATCGTCATGGGTGTCAGGTCTTACACGTCATATCGCTGAAAGATTATCCACCCATGCGGATTTTCCGGTCATGCCATGTCTTTTTGTGACATGATGTCTTGTGTGTGTCTTAATTGAAAATCCTGCAACCGAGGCTACGATCAGGCTTTTTTTACAGCATCCAACTGGTACGGCTTCGATTCAGAGAGAAGCGAGTCCACTGAGACCCGTATCATCTTTTAAGACTGATATTCAGCGTCTTCCAGTCCTCATCAAAACCGTGAAGCGCTCCGACTGAACCTGTTATCATGCCTGCCAGTATCTTCCTTACAAAATCGTTCATCTGGATGTTTTTCCCGTCTACTTCAAGGACAATGTCTGCTTCTTTCATAAAAAATTCCTCGTTTTAACTATGACGTAAGCTCATAATAGCTTTGCTATTTATCAAAAAAAAAGAGAAACTGGATCAGAAAGTATCCAGTTCTCCCCTTACGATCATCTCTGTGATCTTTGTGATATCCCCGAGCCACTTATCGATGATGGCTTCAGATTCTGACTTTATTGTATTCATGTTAGCGCCGTCCTGGGGTATAACCTGCGCGCTTGCTATCAGGGGATGGTCTATGGGTTTTCCTATCTGGGAAAGGATGCGTATATAAATGTCATCGATCCCGGATACGTTTTCAGCTATATCGTTGGCTATCTGGTTG
>Ga0180732_1001823_pt1 | contig 12297 bp, 9 predicted proteins | sample KR11_01MetaG_FD_148674 | JGI IMG/M metagenome (GOLD analysis project Ga0180732, IMG submission 148674) | Groundwater microbial communities from the Olkiluoto Island deep subsurface site, Finland - KR11_0.1 MetaG | ecosystem: Environmental > Aquatic > Deep subsurface > Groundwater | place...
CTCTTAATCCTGAAATAACTGTCTTGTCGATATGTTCAACTCCTGCTCCAATAGTTTTGTACGTCTTTTTTGCTGTTCCAACAGTTATGTCTAATATTGATGGTTTTGGAGCCATACTTTCTTTAGGAACCATTAATCCATATTTAGGATCAATAACATAACCTTCACCTTTTATTAACTTTGGTTCTGAAGGTATACCAGTTATCTTCAACAAATCATATGATGATGTTTGTTTTATCTTATCAATATCCCTTAGTTGACCTATAACACTTTTATCCATATATTCAACAGCACCAACAACTTTTGATGGTATTGATGTTATTGCTCCCCAAATTTTACTTGGATCTGGAATCATTCCCATTTGAGCAACCTTAACTTCATCCTGTGCTTTCAAACCAATTATCGAATCTGTAAACTTCCAATCTGGCATCTTCATTTTACCAGATACATCCAATTTAAAAATTGGTTCTAATGATGGTGTTTTAACTTCTTCTAATTTGGCTTGAAGTGCTTTCGCTTCTTGTTCAGATTTATAAGCTGCATATCCAGGAGTTATAGAAAATCCAGTTGGAACTTTCAAATTGACAAGTTTGGATATTTCTTTATATTTTTCATCATATGCTGTAGTATCAATTTTACCCTTTCCTGCAGCAACTTCTTCTAATTTACCAAATGTCACAGTATAAATGCCTTTTTCCATATCTCCCCATTGTGCTGTTGGAGATTCAAGCATTTGTTTTTTTAATGCTAATTGTTCAACTTCTTTTTTACCAGCTTTTAATAACGATGAAACATCGGTTCCAATTGGAGCAGTTGCTAACGCCAACATTGCAGGACTAAATGTACCTCCAAAGTTAGCCATTGCTTCTGCTCTTCGTGCTTGCAAATTTTGTTTTACTGCATCCATATAGGATAAATATCCACTACTTACATCTTTGGCTATCTTCCATTCAGCAGGAGTAAGATTCGTATCCTGAACCAACTTACCATCAATGTAGACTTTATCATTTTCATTAATACCAAATTTGCTTCTTGCTGAAGCTAAAGCGTTTGACTCAATATCACCGTGACCTACAAGAAAATCTCCTGAAATATATTCATTTGAATAACTACCGCCTGCATCTGTTGTTCCATGATACCTAATTACATCATTACCTTTATATTTTACTTGGCTTGAAGTTATGTTTACAGTGTGAATAATGTCCTTTCCTGCTGCTATTGTTTCCAGTGTTTTACCAAATTCTTGAGCTTTTTCGTTTGCTTCTGCTATTTTAGTATATGCATCAAAGTCTTCTTTAGCCATATATCCTGCATTCACCGCAGCCTTAGCTGCTGCTACATCAATAGATACAGGAGTTGATGAAAGTTTACCTAAAGCTATTTGTGCTTCTTCATTGAACTTTTTAGCTTCTTCGTTCTTTAAAGCTGTAGTTGAATATTCATCATATGCAGTTTCGGTTATATATCCAGCGTCATAAGCCGCTTTCGCTTTTGGAACATCAATGTATATAGGTGTTGTTGAAAGTTCTGAAATCACTTTAACTGCTTCTTCATTAAATTCCTTGGCTTTTTGATTCTCTCCAGCTACTTTAGTATACGATTCATAATCTTCCTTAGCCATATAGCCTTTATTGTATACTTCTTTGGCTTTTGATACATCTTCGACTATAGGAGCAACAGGAAGTGAATCCAAAGCTGCTTTTGCATCTTTATTAAATTGTTCTGCTTTGATGTTATATGATTCGACGTCCTTAGTTTGTTTTTCTCCCAAAACAGTTAGTTCTGATAGTTGTTGACCTAATTTACCAACTTCTTTACCAAATGTAGCAGATTCCAACCTTGACATCTGTCTGAACTGTTTAGTCCTTGCGTGTTGAGGCAAAGCCGCCATACTTAATCTGGCTTTAGCTGCTTCAGCAACTTGTTTTGTGCGTAACGCTTCTTCATGTTTTTCTTTTATAACTTGTTCAGATGTTTGAACTTTTTCTAATTCGGATTTTATTTTTTCTTGTTCGTTTTGTGCAGGTAGGACTGGTGTAGGTAGGATTGTAGTTGTTGGCATTATTGGTTGTGGAGGAACTCCATTAGCCATTTCAGAACCCTCCAAAGCGTTTAAATTTATATCTAACATGTGCATTGACAGCTGCTTCGGTTTGCAACATTTGTTCTAAACTTTTAGCCTTACGATCTATCTTTTTTTGTTCTTTTTTATTTTTTGGTTTCACTTGTTGAAGTCTATTTTGTGTTTTATTGAATTCAAAACTAAACATGTTATTTTTTGATGTCATATTCATCATATTTAATACATTAATTGGACGTGTATTCATAGTCAACATATTTTGTCCATTCATATTTATATCGAACATGTTAGTCTTTCTAATGTCCATAGTTAACAGGTTTGATTTAGTATTCAAATTACCAAACATATTATTATTTATTTTTTGAACCATATTTTTGGCATTACAAATATGTGAATTGTTCGGTTTATTACATGTTGGCATTTTAAAAACAGCATTATCATATCCAACTTTAATCGGTAGATTAAATATGTTTGTGTTATTCCCTCTTTTGATACCAAGGATGGCTTGAGGCTTTTCATTAGCCATAGAAGGCATTTGGAATCCCATTATAGAAGGAATATTTGATCCAATGTTATGTATTGAATTTGTTTTCGGAATGGCTATATCAAACAGTGATAATGTCTTTCGTGTATATGCGTCAACCTTTGGTTTTTTTAATGCTTTTTTAACTTTAGCTTTTACTTTAGTTTTTGCTTTATAAAGGTCTGTCTCTTCCGACATAGGTTCTTCTTGAACTTCAATTTGTGCTTGTTCAACTGGTATATCAAATGTACTTTGTTCTTGACTTCCAACAGATTGTGTTTTTATACCTAAGAATTGATTAAGTGCATCTACATTTGAAGTTATTTTAACACCAGTATCAGCTCTTAAACCAGTTGGAACTCTTTCTACTCCAGTTAATCCAAACACATCTCTTCTTTGTCTTGTCCTTTCGTCTGCATATTCTGTTCTACTTGGTGAAAAGTCTATATCACCTAACAGTCCAGAACTATATGCTTGTTGTCCTTTTGGTCTTTTTAAAGTTGTTACTGGAGACCATGTTGTTCTTTCTCCTTCACTTCCAACAACTCCTTTTCTCATCTTCTTCCACTGTCTTACAGACCCATCTTCAAATCTTCTTTCTCTTGCTTTTGAACCATCAGGTAAACTATATTCTGTATACGTCCCTGGGAACATTGTATTAAGTGAACCAATGTATTTCTGTTTATCTATACTTGAACACTCTCTACACGCTTCAATAGATTTTATAAGAAATTCGTGTGCTTGTGATTGATTAGTTAAAACTCCATAATGTGTATCTCTGGCATTAATTAATCTTCTGAAATCTCCTCCAATATATTCAATTTCGGACTTACTTAAGAAGTTTTCTGGTTTTTTCTGTGAAGGTATTGTTAATCCTGCAGAACTTAAATATGAAGGTGACACTCTTGACCTTAAATCTGAAGTAAGTAATCTCGATGGTTCAGCTGAAAGTGTTGGAAATAACAAACTAGAACTTCCAGGTGATAATCTTGGAGACATATATGAACCACCAAGTAAGTATGTTCCTTCATCCCTTACTCCAGCTTTTAAGAAATCTGCAAACAATAAATCTGAATCCGTTAATCTTCTGCTTCCTGGTTCACGACTTATAGCCATGCCAAATGGATCTCTTTTAACTCTTGGTTCATAGTCATATCTGTCACCGTAATCATAATCTACTCCAAGTAAGGCTTCAAGTGGATCACGATATCTTCTTCTTTTACTGCTATCTAATCCCCAGAAATCCATACTTCCTTTACCTATGCTTCTTACACCAGTTGATGTTCTTTGTCTACTGTATAAGTCTGAAAGTTGTGATTTATATGTTTCAACTTGCAACTTTAATTCATTTACACGTGTTTCTATCCTTGCTCTTTCATCCGGATCCTCTGCGGTTACTGCTCTGTAATCCCAATCTGTTATTTCTCGTTCGAGAGTATCTATTTTAGATTTAAGATAATCTATTTGTGGACTGTAATCACCTGAAGCTGCTGCTACTTTTCCTAACCCAGTCATAGCCCCTGAAGCTGCTGCTCCAATACCAGCACCTACAGTTTTAAGTCCAGTTAATGCTAATCCTGCACCTTTTTTAGCTGCACCGATCATAGCATCCTGTCTTGCTTTCCACTTTTCGTATTCAGGTGTTCCTTCTTTACCACCTTCTACAAATTCGTGTTTTACTTTACCAGCAATATCTGATACAACTTCTCCTGTCTTTTTCACTACACCAACTGTTAATCCAACCGCACCTTTAGCACCCGCAACTACAGCCTTTCCTGCACCAATATAAGGCGATTTCAAGCGTCTGTATACTTCAGACCACACTTTATACTCTGGCGTTCCCGGGACACTACCAGCTTTAATACTAGCAGCAATTTCTGAAGGAGATCCAATAATATCTCTAACACTTGCGACACCAAGTTCTCTTCGTACATCCTTGAGTGTTTCCTTTAATGATTGTAATCTAACTTTCGAACCATCAGGTAATGTTATCATATCTCCAACTTTAGAAGGTAAAGGTTCATCACCTGAAATTATTGATCCATACATACGTCCTTCCGTTGGTGTTTTTGGTATAATTTGTTCTTGTAGTCTCGGTGTTTCAACTTGTATTACCTGCTCTGGTAATTCTTCAATTGTAGCAGCTTTTTCTACTCTTTCAACCAATTTTTTACCTCTTTTAGGTTTTACTATTTTTGGTATTTCTTCTTTAACATCAGTATCCGTTACTATTGTAGTCCCAGTCGGAGCTTTCTCTTCTACTTGTGGAATTAGTGTAGGAATTTGTGGAAGTGATTTCGGAACTTCTCTTTTAATTTGTATCTGAGATGTTGGTTTGTGCAATCTTTGAGTAGCAGCAGCAATTTGTTCTTGAGATAATTCACGCTTTGGTTCTTCAATACCCATCGCTTTTAATTGTTCTGGATCATACTTAGTGTGTATTTCTGCTAACTTTCTTTCTGCTTCTTTTGCAAATGCTGGATTCTGTTTTTTTAACTCCAAACTTTTAATTTCTTCTCTCATACGCAATGCCTTTGACTGTGCATCTGATTTTTCAGCTTCAGTTATTAATGGTCTTTGAGGTTTTACTTCAATTTTAGGTGATGTTCTACCTGGAATTGGAGCCATCCTTCCGATTGGAACTGCTGGAATTATTACTGGTTTCTTTTTCTTACCTACTTTTTCTTCAACTTTCTGTTTTATTTTTTCTTGAATATCTTGTTCGTCTACCATATTCTTCAAACTCCTTGTCTACGTTAATTTAATTCATATTTATTATCTTTCATTATGACTATACGTTTATTTTTGGCGACAATGGAGTCGCAGAATACTTAAATTATTTCAATTCATTTATTATTTCTTTTTAGCATATTTAATTTTCAAATCTATTTAAATATTCCTAAGTCATCACTAAACTGTTGTGTCATGAATTCAAATGCTAAGTCATTTATTACTTTCATCGATTCTTTGTCTTTTAATGAATGTTTATGTTTTAAATGCATATCCTCTGGTATAAAAATTATGAACTCCTCGTCAATATGATGACCGACACAACCTTCAAATCTATAGTTTAATGGTGAAAATCCTAAATGTCTGCGTTTTCGAATCGCTCTTTCAATTCTTAATTCATAACCGCCACGCCACCTACCGTTTTTTTCTCCCAATCTGGATTTACGCATTTTTTCGCGAGTTTTAAGTGAAACATATTTACCTTGATGTCCTATGCTTATTGCTTTTCTTGCTTTCTTTGTGTGATGCTTACCAAACATTGGATGATTTTCACCAGCAAGTTTACCAATTAACGACGCACTTATTTTATCTTTAGTAACTTGTGAACAATGTGTTCCGTATTTTGGATGGTTTTCTCCAGAGAAGTCTGCATGATTATCTATCATTTTTTGACGTGTTGCGTTAGAAGGATGCTTACCTCTACTGTGATGACCACGTATATATTCTACTAGTTTACCATCGTGTTGTTTTTGATATGATTTCATTAGATGATAAGATTTAATTGTGAATGTACCACCACAACCACACTTACATTCTCTTATATCACCAACTTTGACTACTTTATGTTTCATATTGTTCACTTCTTTTTTTTGGCATACTTGATTTTCATACCAGCTAACAATTCGTCGAAGAAATCGCGCTTGTAACACAAATAGTTATTCTCAAATTGTCCTTCTAACTTCGGAAACGATTCAATAAAATTTGGATGCACATGATTCATAAATAGTTTTGGATATCTAAACAGTTTTCTGAGTCCTTCATCCTGACTGATACGGACCATCTTTTTAGCACTATAATAAGCATAGTATCTCTTATGATTCTTTATGTTCTGAAAGACATAGAAGAAGCTTCTGGCACGTCGTTCTCTTAAGTCTATATCTAAAGACCAAGGTGAAGGGACAACAAGTATTGAGAAGTGTTTTAAGTCTCTGTTCATATTGAACACTTTAACTGCATCTCTTACTCCACCAGAAGCATGTTCGCGCGAGAATAAAACACATATAGCTTCGTCAAACACAACTGACTTAAAAGGATCATTTCTGTATTTTTGAATGAAATCCAAATAACCATATTCTTCGTTCCAAGAATATATCATTTGTTCTTCGAACTCAAAATTTTGGTCAAGCAATAATGCAAGTTGTAATGCTAATGTGCTTTTACCAGCTCCTTCCATTCCTGATATTATAAATACCCAGTCTTGATTTTCAGTTTTACAATAATCTTTTATTGAATCTAAATTTGGTAATAATTTTCTGAAGTCTTTTGGTTTCTGTCTCTCCTTAAGCATTCGTTTTTGGATAACTGACGAAAATGAAGTTGGGACAATATCTCTAGGGACAAACTTTGGTACTATTAATGAAGACTTTGGATCTTTAATCTTAGGTTCAAGTAACTCGTACCTATATTTAACCAGTTCATCCATGTCTTTAGGTTTAAACATGATTTATTCCTTTATTTTATGTCTTAAGTTATAGTCATGTTCCAATTCTTCCCATAACCAATTATATGCAATTTCATCTGCTATTTGTCTACTTTCACCATGATTATGATGATGTCCATGATAACAAGCATCGTGCAGTTCTTTTGGTTCAAAGATTACATATTCATCACCTTCTAAGTGATGCATGGTGTTAGCAATTTTAGTCTTATGGTTTAAAGGTATGAACCCTTTGCCTGTTCTTACACTGTTACCTCTTTCGTGAGCATAACCATCTATATACCGTGGATGATTTTCACCAGAATTTATTTTACTTAACTTTAATTTAGTGCTTTCCGAAAGATGTGTTCCTAAATGAGATATACTCATTTTCTTACAAGATTCTGGTGAATGATACCCGTCTTTATTCCATGGTATATTACCTTCTTTAAATCCATTCCAATTCGTGGCTTTTTCTCCGTTCTTGAATCTAGTTTTTATACCATGTGGATTATGTCCACTTATAAACTCCGGAATACCATTCTTCTTGTGTGATTCTCTGATAAGAATTTTTCCTTCACAACCACACTTACATTTGAATTTATAATATTTAGACATAAATATATTTATCCTCCAATACTTTCACTCCATATGTCTGTATAATCGACATTCTTTCTAACAATTTCTGGATTGTATAAACCATCTTCTTTTAATTGAATCAGAAATTCTTTAAATAAGTTTACATAAATCAATGCTTTATTTCTGTATTCGTCTGGTGTCCTATATGACCATATTTGTTGTAATTCTTTTTCTATTCTCTTTGCTAACTCCAAGTTATTTGAAAACATACCAGTTGTTATCCAAAGTGAATTAAATTCTGAAATAAATGTTCTATATGTTTCGTTCGGTCTGGGACATCCAAATTGGAGACAATATTCAAGATCGCCACACAACCGTGCTACGTTCATTATTTGTAAAGAAAGAATAGCTCTATAGAAATCTTTTTTTCCAATACTAGTCTCGAACTGAGAAGAGTTTTCTTGTGTCATTACTCCTCCAGACCATACTTTAAATAACACAACTTATAAATTTTAGGAAAGTACAAATTGAATATATGTTTTATAGCTTCTTTATTTATTAGTTCTTCGTCTTCTATTTCATATCCGTACATAAGCATATGTTGATATCCAAGAAATTCAAATGCTATATCATTTATAAGTTTCATAGATTCAGGATTATTAAGTCTATGTGGAATTGACCTATGTATTTCCCTAGGTATATAAATTCCACAATCTCTATCTATATGATGCCCTGTTGAACCTTTAAATGGTTTATTTAATTCTGCATAACCATATCCTCTTGATATACTATGAGTTACAAAATTTTTTCTCCAAGCCCCATGTCCATCTACATATTTTGGGTTGTTCTCCCCAGTAAATGCTTTTCGTTTCATCTCTTTAAACTCTTCAGAATGAAAATGTTGCCCTGTTAAAGTTTTACTTATCTTTTTCTTTGTTTTTTCAGAATATTCCCATCCCATTCTAGCTATACTCATATTATTACGAACTTCTTTAGAACGCTTATATGCTGAATTGTGACCAGTAACATATTCTGGTATTCCTGTTCGTTTTCTATGATTATACACACCTTGTGGAGACTTTGGATATGGAATTCTTCTCTCACAACCACATTTACAGTAATAATCCTTGTATACTTTAACACCGTTTTCGTATATAAACTTCATTTTTTTGTTAAAAATTTTTTTTGTCATTATAACATCTCCATTACAGAATGAATATGTTATTGATGCTATTTATGGGATTATAACTTTGATCTGCCATATTGAATCATCCTATGGAACTATTATGGGAATTAAAGGTGATGGTGCTGGGACTGGTACAGGACCTGCTGAAACCATAGTTGGAGTTGCTACGGAAGTGATAATGACGTACGATATGGCTGCAAAGACCAAACCTACTAACATAATACTAATCCACGGCAATATTGCTTTCCAAGCCTGTCTGTATTCTTTACTTAACTCTGCTGCAATCCTTTCTATCCTAACATTGACATAATGTGGATTGACATAATTAAAGTATCTTGTAATTGACTTAAGGTCTAAATCATCATATTTAACTGTATTTGTATTATTAAGTAAATTCTCCTTGAATTCATCCAAACTTTTTATACCTGCTCTTTCTAACCGAGCACAAAATCTGACCAGATCATCTTCTGGAGGCACTGATGTTTCTTCAAATACCTGAAATGCTGGGACACCACCAAAAGATTTTCTTGCGTGTGGATTACCAAAGAATGTTCCATATGGTTCAATGTCAAATGACACAGTTTTTTTATCAGGAACTTTCATCACTATATTACCATTCACCTGTGCAATGAAGAATATCATACCATTACGCAATTTAGCATCCAAATAAGGTTGTACTGGTTTAAGCATGAACAAAAACATCATTGTTACCATACTTAATACAGCACCAATACCAATTAAGACCTGTGCTATCATCAAGTATTGTTGGAAAAATGTAAACAAAAGTGCTCCAATAAGGATCACAAATGCTACGAATGAAATAAATATTGCTATCATATATAATCGCCCTTCTTTATATCGCCCTTTATTTTAGTTTATATCACCTCTATTGTGTTATATTTGGTTATATGTCGATTCCTGTATGTGATTTAGTTTTAATTTTTCTTTCTTCTGGCATGATATCCTCACGCTAAATTATTTTCTTTTCTATTATATTATTGTACCGTTGGTATATCTCCAATATCCATCGAGTCGTTCACTAATGATGATGGGCATTGTGTCAATATTGGAAGATTTTATTGTCTTTGTTACGTTGTCATAAGTTACATCGTTTTTCTCTATTGTTTTTACAGTGTATCCAAAGTCTGTTGCGAGTTTAACTGCTTTCTGTGCCCATTTGAATGTGTGCTGAGTTGGATCACCATGTTTCATTGGCATCATGATAAGTATTTTAGCAGATTCCATTTTATATCCTTTATTTTATATGATGTTGAGATAATTTTATAGTTATTATATTATTGTTCCATTAGTATATCTCCATGAACCGTCAAAGTAATTGTTCTGCGCTCCTGTTGTATAGTTCAAGCACATCGAACCGTTCACTAATGATGATGGGCATTGCGGTAATATTGATGAGATTGTAATCGATCCATTATTATTATTCGTTACTCCTGTACCAAATACTTTCGATGGCATCAATAGCCAATCATAAGATGAGCCAGTATAGAGTTGTTGGATATTTGATGTAGTATTGAAATAAGTATCTCCTGCTCCGAATGCTGTAGGGGCGGTTGCATTGTTACCGAAGTTAAAAGGATAAACCCCGATATTATTATTTTTAATGGTGTTTGTGCCGACATTCAAAGCGTTTACAATATTTGATATGCCCCTAAAATCGTTTTGAGTGATGTAGTTCGTGTTCGTGTTCGGATTAATAAACTCATTAATTGCTGATTGTGTAGATACGGGAGTATTGCCTATAAATATATTATCTTTAATTGAATTTCCAGTGTTATTCCCGTTCCAAAAATCTATAGCACCAACATTAGCACTCATAGCTTTATTCCAATTCAAAAAGATGTTATTTTGGATTTGTGTATTTTTCAAACCTGACAAAAACATCGCACTGTTGTATGCGTTATTAAAAGTATTCCCCTTGATACTACCATTTACTCCACTCAATATGTATATTGCCCCGTCTGTACTTAATGCCGTGTTGGATGTATTATAATAATTGTCATTGATGTTAAATGCCATGAGCTTGGTGCTGATAAGATACACCATATACCTGCTGTTGCCCGTCATTATGTTTCTTGAAAAGTCAAATAGTTGAAATGAGTCTGTACTTCTTCCTATCCAAAAATATAACATATCACTTCCAATATTGTCCGTGATAACCACAATTGAATTATTGACAGATCCACCCCTGATGCCATCACACCTTTTTAATATGTTGTTTTGAATATATACTCTTTTAGCATCCACACCCATGCAGCCTACTGATGATGTAATTATATTTCTATAAATATACATAGATTCTTCCGGGGCGTGAGCAGCTATAACATCGTTTGAAGCCGATAATAGAGTATTATCATATATGCTTGTTTTACGTGTCTGTCCCCAGGTATTGCCATTCGTTCCACCGGAAGTTATACAGTGTTTGCAATTACTGATATGATTATTGTGTACTTGTGTGTATGCACTACTATACGAAGACCCGATACCATATCCTAATCCAGTATTAGCACTGCCATATATAACATTGTGGTCGATTTCTGTATTGTATGAGGTGGCAATTTCTATTCCAATACCTCCGATTTTACTAATTGTACATTCATGTATATGTGAGTCTGTTGTGTATTTTAATTGAATCCCGTATATTGTCGCATTTGTAGAGTTTCCAACAATATTTAATCCTGAAATATCAACTTTGATAGGGTGTATCAAAAAAACAACTCCTCCATTTAACATATTAAATGAATTAATAAGCTGGTCGGTGATTGTTACATTATTTCCTGATATTGAATCCACTTTATGAAGTTCCCCCGTTTTAAGTGTGGGGTAATTCGTTGGCGACCAGATGGTGTTATCCTGAACAAATATCAAATCTCCAGGGAGGATTGATGTCACATTTGTGATTGTAAGCATGTTTTCTGTCGAAGATGCATTATTAGTTAGATAGTTTCCTCCACCATCATAAAAATTACCATTAAACTCAAAAAGATACGTACTTAAACTATTCCAATAAAAGGTTGCGTTGTTTATTCCTTTTATTGATATTGATTTTGTCGATATCATTTGAGAAGTTGGGTAATATTGACCTCCATTGAATATAACAAGATCGTTATCTGTAATATCTGAGATTACGTTACTCCACACAGTATTTATAGTTCCACGATACTTCACATTTCCCGTGCTTCCATTTTTTGCATAAACTGTCGTACCGTCAGTGTAAATGAGATATGAGTAACCTTCATTAGTATTCATATTATCTGAATAGATACCAGTAGAAGTTATTGAGACATTACCGAATCTGAATCCTGATGTGTCTATAATAGAATCAGGTGGTGTTGTATAAGTCCATGCTGTACTGATAGCAACTAATGAAAATATTATCATTATGCTGTATAATATTTTTTTAATATTTGATTTATTTATCATTTAACTCACTCTTTCACACATTTATAATAGTGTCAACAACCATCTGAAATATAAGTAATAAT
>Ga0180732_1001824_pt1 | contig 12295 bp, 12 predicted proteins | sample KR11_01MetaG_FD_148674 | JGI IMG/M metagenome (GOLD analysis project Ga0180732, IMG submission 148674) | Groundwater microbial communities from the Olkiluoto Island deep subsurface site, Finland - KR11_0.1 MetaG | ecosystem: Environmental > Aquatic > Deep subsurface > Groundwater | place...
CAATTGGAACCCGGTGCTCGAGGTTCAGCTAAATCCTGAAAAGCAAAAAGCTACCGACGTGCACCCCTTTAAAAAAGCAGCTTAATATCGGTTCAGGCGACATCTATCTTGACACCCGCCGGTTTCCTTTCTGGTTTAGACGTAGCGATTATGGACAGATATTTTTACGGGACGCGCCATCCGTCTCTTGTCGGGCCGCGCTAATAAGCTGTTATTTAATTGAAAACTTCGCAATAATAGGTGGGTGAGCGGTTCCTTTTCCAGAGCAATTTTCCTTAAAACCACTCGCGGGGTCAAAGCGTCGTGTGTTTTAAATAAGAGCTATTTCTTCAACTCCAAGGCTATTTTATTGCCGTCGGGAAGAAAGAGGACACCTCCTCGGGTCTTTCCACCGTCATCTTCAGCGAACAGAAAAAAGGAAAAGTCATAATAATCACCTGATTTCCCGTTGAATCTCACTTTTCCTTTCTGGTACGCTGACGATGTTTCTTTAGATATCTCGGAAAATTTATTCTCCCTGTACATCCAGTAAATATCTCCGCCTTTTTCTCCTGTGGAAGCTGGTTGGCGAAATACAATCGCTTCAGAGGGGTACTTCATTCCCTTTTCTGAAAACTCCTTGTTGTATTGTTGTATAATTTTAGCAATTCTGTCCAGAGCTTTCTGATTGTAATCACTCTCACTGCTACACCCTGTAAGTGGCATAGTTAATACAATCATCCAAACAAGTAACATTTTGATCACGATTCTGGTCATATTGTCCTCCTAAATAATATATCAGTAAAATACCATAAACGATTTCCCTTGTCGGACCATCATGGGGTCACCCTTTTGCTGATTACCTTGGTCCGGCAGAGTTTCCTTTCTTTCTATTGCTTTAATCACAAATCAAGGTTTGATCCCAGGCCCCTCTTATCTTTTTCGCGAAGTTGTTTTCCAGCAGTAAATATCTTCCAGCCATAAATAACTGCAAATCCGGGGAGTACACCCAATATAACTGCATATGGTGTTTCGAATTTACAGCCATCACGAGATATCCATCTGCCAAGCCATATAATTGGAGTGGAAGGTATCATTAATAAAGCGAAAACTGGTGCAATGCTTGCAAAATCCGGAAAAGGTGCCCCTCGTAACTGTACAATAATGAACGCACCTATTGCTAAAGGGCCAGTATAGCCAACTAGAATAAGTGCAATACCGAATAGAATGTACAATGATGATTTATGATTTCATGGCATTTTATTCTCCTCATTGAATATTAGATCGCCCATTTTTTAAAAGTTGTGCTAAGTTCACCGCCTGAGCCACGCTTTATCGCCCGGTTATGTGAAACGTCTGGTTCGGCATATCTTAAAATGGTTGCTCTCCAAAGCGATTGTTTCATTTCATGCCAAGAATAAAGCCCCCCTCTTTTGCACCCGATCTTTGACAACTCGTTATGCCCCGGACGTCATGCTTCCGCTACCTTACAGCACTATCCGTTGTTTCTCGTTGTAAGATAGCTACCTCAAATAAGGGTTTGGCTTGGTAAAGCTGATGCTGACGCGCGCCTACGGCAGTTGCTGCAACAGCTTCGCCTACCGGGGACTACCCGCCTTCGGGTTGCTCTCCACAGCGGGCAGCAGTTCTAAGTTTGTATTTTTAGATAATCCTGAAGAATTATTTATATAGAAATAACCAACCCCAATAGCAACTGTTGTTAAAATAATAATTACACAAACAATTAAAATCTTAGTGCTTTTATTGTGATGAATTGCCTTTTGTTTTGGTCTTGTAACGAGCCAGGCTGGTAAAACTATAATTACCAACAGTAAAGTGCATATACCCCAGAGTAACGCCTGGTTAATTTTAAGTCCTCTGTCTTTAGCATCACCATAAACCCAAACACTAGCCAGTAGACCGATTAATAATCCCCAGATCATGTGTTCCCTCCATAGCCAAGAATTCTGATGTTATATAGCGTTTGCTATCCGAACGAATAGATTTTTATCCATTGACCCGCATAAGGAAGCCGGGATGGGTTGTTAATGAAAGAAATATTGGTTCTGGGACTAAACTGGTTCGGAGGCCGATGGGAGTATGGATAATATCGTGTTGAACTGAGCCGCCGGACGTGAGTGAGAACTTAACAGCGGACATTGGGATTGTAAAGCATTTCATTGGTCTTTGGTATGATTTTGCCTGACACAGGGGGAGCTTGCATAAAGCCAAATGTTCGCTGATGAATCATATTTCTTAGACAGACCCTTCATGCGTTCGAACTCTGCGAAAACGCCCGTTATGTGGCAATGGTCCTGCGGTGCCGCATAACGGGCGTTTGTTTTATCATGAAACATGATATCTGAGGGTGTTTAAAGAGAGCAATAAATGTTTTCGTGAGACTGGCGCCACTCGTTCAAAGTAATCATTTTTAATCCCAAAGCTCGGTAATCTACGGTATAGTAATTCCCTTCCATGAGGACAACGGCATCCTTATAAGAAGACATCAGAAGTAGGTCTTGAGCCATTACCCCTACATAGATTTCATTGCTCCAGGAATATTTAAAAGAATATAGTTTTATGCCGTTTTTCAATGTTTTAAGGTAAACGATATCCCTTTTAAGTCTCTGGTCGGACACTTCAGTGGTCGGTGTACTAACGGCTTCCTCGTCTTCTTGGGTATTGACATAACCCACACCGAGTTGCGGTTTGCTATTCAAAAAATCCCAACCCAAGGTGACCGCTCCATTCTGGAAAAGGTAGCCCACCCCGAGATCAACGCCGAACTTGTCTTCATTGGCAAGGGGAAAGTAAGAAATGCCGAGATCCACAGCAGCCTTGTCCTCCTCGTTGGTGGACAGGGCCTTGATTGAAACTCCCACGCCCGATAAAGAAGAGCCAATGTCATAGGTGATGCCGAAGAATGCTCCTGGATCCGCTTGAGCCAACCCGCACGTTAGCATTAAGCTGATAAAGATCAATGGCTTAATCATTTTTATTTCTCCTTTTTTTAATAGTTGATATTTTCTTAATAAAGGCGCGAGAAACAGCCTTATATTCAGATCCTGCTCGTTTACTGTAGAATGAAAAACTATTTCACCATGACCTCCATCTCTAGTTTTACCTTGAATATCCAAACCATTCCTTTATTTAATTGTCAAATGAAAACACTGCGGATCTTATTCAAATGGTTTTTTCGCAGTCGCCGCTATGTTTACACCTGAATCTTGCATGCGTCTGAGGGTTTCATCTGCAAGTCCTTTAAAGGTGAAACCATAGTAGCCGATTGTGAGCCATTAATAACAAAGCAGATGGATATGATTTGAAGTAATCGCATAATTCAACACACATAAACCATATCGTTTCCGGGCTTCGAATACCCACCAGAGCCATCGTCTGCGATCACGTGCAAATTTCAGTCACCCCATCGGCGCTCGGGTCGCTCCCCAGCGTTGCCCTATCCTCCGAGAGGGTGGCTATAAAATATATAAAAAACCTGAATTTGCAAGTATCTTTAATGATAAATGTTCGTTATGTATATTGGGAAACGGGAATTGTAATTGTCGTTGAGGGGAAAATATAATTGTCGTTGATCACGATTGTGTGGAAATCAATAATTGAGACCTTTCAGAAGCACTTTTCAACAATCCTGCAAGAACGGTAATCGCATAAGGATGTAATCCAAGCTCAGGTTCATCTATGATGACCATAGAGGGAAGCATAGGTTGTAAAAGCAGGGTTACGATTGCCATCATCCGTAACGTTCCATCCGAAAGCTGATGTGGGCCGAACAGCATATCGGAATTCTTTTCTTTCCAATTCAATATGACATTCTTATCGCGTGGGATTAAAACAAAATCATCAAAAAAAGGAGCACAAAGTCTTATCGTTTCGACAATTCGTTGATAATACTTTTTTTTATGCTCTCTCATTTGATAAAGAAATGGAGCAAGATTGCCCGCATTAGCTTTTAAGAAATAAGAATCGTCAACATATTTTGACTGTTTGATGTGAGCATTAGAAGAAGTATCGTGGAATTGAAATACCTGCCAATCACGCATCATAGTACGAATAACCTTGGCAGTATTTGTGGCTGTCGTTCCAACCTTACCTTCTGATTGGGCAATCATTCCCGATTCCTTATGGCCGGCACCTATGGGAATTGTTGGCCCCTCAGTTGTTTTTCCTTTTTTTGAATATTGTATTTCCTCATCAGCAAAGATGAGTGTATCCCCTGCCGCGTGGATAAGACGCATGTGATAGCGATAGTAACCGCTGTTTGTCTCAAAGTTTATAGTGGATGACAGTTGAGGTGTGATCTTTGGGCCATAACACAAAACGCTATTTGCCCCCCCCCTGTTCACCAATATGTAATTGCAAGGCTCCAGATTCAAGAAAGTTAAGTAAGCGAAAAAAGCCAATAAGGTTTGATTTTCCTGCGCCGTTAGCTCCTATCAATACATTCAGTGGCCGTAGCTCAAGCTCCATGTGACGAATTGACTTAAAGCCATCTATTGTAAAATTCTTTATTCGATTCATGAGTTACACCTCTAAAAAATCAACAAACATTAGCCACGTGACTATTTTTCAATTGGAGATTAGGATAAAGTTTTGATAATGACAATTCAATTCTATCCCGATTGAATCCATATACCAACGGCTTGTTCACCCGCCGGGAACCCAATACTGACGTGGTTTTTACCACGTTTAACTCGTTATGGTCTATGGGAAAAGGCCGCCCCGGGCTCCCGGTCGAGTGTGTAACAAATTGTTGGCCATCTACTTTTTATAAGCGGGCTTGAGGTCTTTAAACATAGGATAGTGTTTTGTATTGAGGGTCTTTAATTCTGCATTTTCGGATTCGGCGGTTGCAGCCAAAATAGCATCTGCAAGTCCAACGCCATGCGACTTGCCATAATCTCGTCTATAAAGACCCCCAGCTTTTCCGATTGCCGCATCTATTGGGACAACACGGAATAGGGATATAAAGTGCTGTAAAGCATTTTGTTCCGCGTCCCCTTTGACTCCGGCATACAACTCCGCAACCACAATTGATGACAAAATTATACGATCATTATAATTATTAACGAAGACAACTGCTTTGTCGAATCCCCTAAAAAAATCAACAAGAACATCCGTATCTAAAAGAATCGACTTTTCCATTATTCTCCCCGGTCCCATTCAGAACGAATTGAGTCAAAATCAGGTAGATCAGTTCGGTTTTTCCAAATCCCAGCTGACTCACGAAGCACCATTTCCCTATGGCCCTTACCGGCTTGTTCGATTAGCCTGTCGATGGCGTCTCTAATAAGTTCGCTCTGCTTTTTTCCAAATGATTTAGCTATGGTAGCCAACTCGTTACGTTGATTCTCTGTTAAATATATTTGAGTCCTTATCATTTTCGCCCCTCGTTTGATATATACACCACGATTATACATCAAGTTGATAGTATGTCAAGGCCAACGCAAAGCTAAGCCGGAGCAGGCGCTGCGATCGGCTTGAGCGATTTGTTGTGTGTTTTTTATTTTCATTTGCCCGCTGCTTTACCGTGAAAAGCTATTACTTGCCATGATGTGCCGTGTGCTCTAGGGCAACCATTAAACATTGGGAAAGCGACCTCCAGCGGGTGACCAGTTTTCCCAGGGAACGTCTTGAAAGACCACCATGAGATTCTCAGGATCGTGACCAAGGGCTGAGAGCCGCGACGTGATTCCTGATAGAAGTTGTTTCTTGATCTTGACGCTACGCCCTATGCCGAGGAGGATTTCAACCAGTAGGTAGTTTTCGTTTCTGTGACCACGAACATCGGGGAAGGTGGCGTCGTACTGGAAGTTCTCCTCGCTCAGTTCGATCACGCGGTGGAAGCGGTCGTTTGGGCTGACGCCGATGTCAACCAAGGCGTCGTGAATGGCCCCGAGCACATTGCTTTTGAACTCTGCGGACTTTGGCCCTCGCAGGGTCAACGTAACTATGGGCATATGCAGACTCCTTATCGTAATATATTTTCACACAACGAATAGAATTTTATCCATTGTCCCGCATAGACAAACCGGGACAGAATTATTGGCGGAGCTAAATTAATGGGTCAAAGACTTAAAGTGATTCGGAGGCCGGCGGGATGATGGATAAAATCGTGTTGAACTGAGCCGCCGTACGTGAGTGAGAACTTATCAGCGGATATGGGGATTGTAAAGCAGATATTCGGGCTTTGGTAAGTTTTTTACGGGGTATGAGCATGTATTGGGTTTGATTTGTCAGCATCAAGTCAATAAAACCATCTAAAATAGTCGGTTAAAACAAGTTGTTTTGATCCATTCTATGGCCTTGGGGCGCAACTGTCCTGTTGAGTTCCACGGACCCCACGAAACAAGCCACATTTTTAACAGTCTACCCCATCAGGCAAAGGCAAAGGCGGTCGCCAGTTTCACCGGGCGCGACGGTCTATCAGCGATCCGGTGAAAATATTGGTTGGGCATCTAATCAACTTCTCTGGGCTCCATAAGGAGTTGTATGCCCTCAATGATTTCGGAAATTCTACTTTTTGATAGGGTGCCGATCTTTTCGCTTAGATCGTTCTTGTTCACTGTAAATAATTGGGAAATATTCACTACGCTCTTTTTGGAGAGGTTGGCCTCTCCCTTTTTAAGTGTGACATTTCCAGGTGCGCTTGAACGTTTAAGGTTGGATGTAAGTGAGCAAACCACAATCGTATTTATACGACTGCGGTTAAATAAATTATTTTGAATTACGACATGAGGATGCCGATAAGCTGGTTCTGACCCCGATGGTTCTGAGAGGGTTATCCAAAACACGTCACCTTGATTGATTACCATTGATCTTTTACCATTTTATAATGATTTGGACGCATTTTAGTTACTATATCCGAATTGATTCCATCTATATCGTCATACGCATCATTGATCTTATCAAGAAGCTCTATATTTTGACATCGTTTCAGATATTCTTGAACTGCAATCGAAAATAAACGACTTCGAGAAATATTTAGGTTTTTGGCCATAACATTAACCTTTTCAAAAAGCTGCTTTTCTAATGATATAGCTGTTTTAACATTTGCCATGATTTATTACCTCCCTTAATAGGCAAAGTATAACCAATGGTATTCCCGATGTCAATAAGACATGTCGGCCGCTTACCCAGTGTTGATATATGTAAAATTTACCATATATGTTCATATTAAAAGGGCAAACATGAAAAGCCTTCAATAAAAATAGAAAATTGAAATAGATTCGGATTGGTTTCGTTTTCAAGAACCTATAAAGAACAGTTGCCCTCGGGGCCAGGGAAAAAAACCCCTTTTAAGCTCCTTTTTCTATATTTTCTTTCGCAAGGGCTTAAACAGATATTCCAATCCATTGACTTTAATCTCGTAAACCATGGCCAGCATGTCCCCCAGTTCTCCCTTGGGGAAACCTTTGTGGGAGAGCCAGATCACATAGGGCTCGGGGAGGTCGACCAAAAAGCGGTTTTTGTATTTGCCAAAGGGCATTCGGGTGTTGGCCAGTTTGATAAGAATTTCAGGATCGGGGTTCATTAATCCTCCAAAGTTTCCAAGGTCGGATAAAAGCACAGGGTTTTACCATCGGTTATGATCTGAATTGCGCCGTTCAAGCCGGTTTGGAAGATTTGGCACCCCCTTTTCCGGTAACGCGCAAGCACCGTAGGATGGGGAAATCCAAACCGGTTGTTGTATCCTGCGGCCATGATCACGGTTTCCGGGTTTACTCGATCCACGAATCCTTCACTGCTGGAAGTTTTGCTGCCGTGATGGGGGGCCATTAACACACGGCTTTCCAGGCCGCTCTCCATCTCCCTTACCAGAATGGATTCGGTTTTCCGGCTGATATCTCCGGGAAACAGGAAGGAGGCTTTGCCGTAGTCGATTTTCACCACCACGGTATTGTCATTGGAATTGGAAGACCCGGCCGGTCCCGTTGGACTTGAAAAAGTTACCCGGGGAAAGAGAATTCTCAGGGACGCCCCATGGATTATCTGTTCCCTGGGAATGGACTCAAAAGCAGGGGTTGGAATCCCTTTTCTTTTGGCTGTCTCCATCAGGGCTTTGTATCCCAGGGTATTGGCTTTTTCGCCGTTGGTCCAGAGGTTTTTTACGTTAAAGTGCTCGGCAATATAGATCAGTCCATTCAAATGATCGCTGTTGGGGTGAGACAGGATCAGCGTATCCAGGGTCTTGATTTTGTTTCGCCACAGATAAGAAGCATTGATTCTCTCCCCCACATCAAATTGTTCGTTGTTTGAAAACCCGCCCCCGTCCACCATCAGGGTATAGCCTTTGGGAAATTCCACCAGGGAAGAAAACCCCTGGCCCACGTCCAGCACCGTCACGCGAAGATCCGAAGAAAAATACCGCCGATGCACCCAGTAGGTCACATCCAGCGTCATGACCATGAATGTGATGACCACCAGAATCCTCGCTGCTTGATATTTTTTCACCTGAAACACCCCGAAAATCAGGATATAAAAACAGGCGATTTCCAGAAAACTCGGGGTGATGGTTTTCACGGCGGAAAATTCAAAGGAAGCCAGATAGGATACGATTCCAAGGGAAACATCCAGCAGTCTTCCGCAGAGCCAAAACCCGGCGTATGCTGCCTCATGGCTGAAAAAACCGGCTGCCGTGGAAATCAACCCCAAGGGAACCGCAAGGAAGCCGATGAGGGGAATACCCGCAAGATTTGAAACCATTCCGATGAGAGAAACCTGGTTGAAGTAAAACATCACCAGGGGCAGGGTTCCCAGGAAAGCGAAGAAAGACACGGCCAAAAAAGAGAATAGATGGCTGCCCCATTTTACGGCCACGGAGGAATCCGGTCCGGCCAAGGTTGGAAGCCTGGACATGCCGAACACAATGGCAAAAACCGCAGCAAAGGAAAGCTGGAAGGAAACCATGAACAGGGACGGCGGATGAACGATCAAAATGACAAGGGCCGCCAGAGCCAGGGTATTGTATATGTCCTGATCCCGTTCAAAAAGGAACGTCATCATAAAGGTTGCCACCATGATCACGGCCCTCTGGGTGGATGGAGACATACCGGAAAACCACCCGTAAAATAGAATCGGGCCCAGGGCCGCCAGGGCTGCGATTTTTTTGGTCCAGGCATGGCGAATCAGAAAGGGGCTGAAAGAGAGAAGATATCGAAAGATAAAAAACGCCGCCGACGCCACAATGCCGATGTGAAGTCCTGAAATGGCCAGAAGGTGGGAAAGCCCGGAGCGGTTGATGGTTTCCCTTAAAGCCGGATCGATCCCGGTACTCTCCCCCAAAATCAAAGCGGCAAGGACTTCCCTGGAAGGACCTTTCACAGCTTCTTCCATGAGGGTTTTAATCTTTTGGCGAAAAGGAGTGCCTTTTTCCGGCGCAGGCCTCAAACAAAGCAGATCTTCCCCGGATACGAACGCCGACCCCGAAATGTCCTTAAAGGCCATATGGGTTTTGTAATCATAGGCCCCGGGATTTAGAAAATTACGAAAAGATCTTATTTTGCTTCTCAATCTCACCCGATCCCCTTGTACCGGGTCAAAGGACGGATTCAGTGCCGTAATCCGAATACGTCCGCAGACAGGGAAAGGCCGCGCAGGATCAGAAGCCAGGGAATGGACCTGCAGATAGAATTGTGCCTTGTTTTTGGCAGGAGCTATGGGGGGCTGAAAAATCTCACCGGTAATTTCCCATTTTCGGTTATCCATGTACCGGGTCACATGGTTTTCGGGAAAATCCGGGGCCGCCCAGGGTTGAATGGAAATATATCCGAGGCAGAGAAACAGAACCAGGGGAGAAAACCGTGCCACCCCTTGTCTGAAAATCACCGCGAGGATCACCAGAACCGAAAGCCCTGTGGCGGGAAAAAGCAGGGGAGCGTAACCGGGAAGAAAATATCCTGCGGCAATCCCTGCCATGAAGGAGATGAGGAGCGGAATCAGGGGTCTGGAATAGATCTTCTCCAATTCATTCCAATTGGCATTCAAGCGGCACCTTTGTTGCCCGGGTCCAAGGCTCCTGAATGGCTAAACCGCGCGCACCTGCGTCTCCTTGTCCTGACCGCATCCATGTCATTTTGAATGCAAAATGGAATCAGGATACCGCGGTTTTGAGGCTGTCCAGAAGTTTTTTGAACCAGGCTTCTTCTTTGACAAAGTCCAGATCGCTGTCTTTGGAAATGCGGTGAAAAGAAGGCAGCCGCCCTGTTTTTTTGGAGGTTTCCATCCACTTCCGGCAGTCCTTGCTGTTTTGGGTGAGGGCACTGATGCGGGCCAGATCATAGGCCGCAAAACCGGGCCGAAGGGCGTGGCATCGAATCAGCTTGTCCTGTCCGTCCTTCCACTGCTCCAATGCTTTTTCCGGGTCTGTTGCCCGGGTCAGCTTTCCCTGGCTTAACCGGGCCATTCCCCATTGGTAGAGAATGGCATAATTATTTGGATCGGCCAGGTGGGCAGGTTTGTATTTTTCAGCAGCCGACTCAAATGCTTCCCGGGCCTTTCCAGCATCAAAGGAGGCCATCCCCTTGGCCCGGGCAGCCAGAACATCTCCCCAGTGATGGAGATAAGTGGATTTTCCGGGTTTTATTTCCAGGGCGGCCTGGAACTTTTCCCCGGCAAGAGCCAGCAAATCGGCAGCCTTTCCGGGTTCTGAAACCACCATCAGTTGCGCCTGGTCCGAAAGCCCCAAACCCCAGTGATTCAAGGCTTCATGAAGGCCGGGTCCAAGCTCCAAAGCCTCTTCGTATTTTTCAAAGGCGTTGGAGAAAAGCCTGAAGGCCGCCACTTTGTCTCCGGAGTTTAATTTGGCCAGATCGGAAAAAACGTTGCCCAGGCTGGTTTTGGTTTCAGGGTTTCGGGGATTGCGCTTTTCAGCCACCCGGAATTTTTCTCCTGCCCGAAGCAGAAGTTTCCGCGCAATCGCACGATCCCTGGAAAAAACGATTTTAGCCCGCAAATGAAGGACATTTCCCCAGTTGTTCAGCAGGTCCTCATCCATGTTTTCCGGTTTAAACGCAGCCTTGAATTTCTCCCCGGCTTCCATCAGAATCTTCCAAGCTTTTTCAGGATGCCTGGCCTGGATGATTTTCGCCTGATCCAGCAGAGCAAGCCCCCAGTTGTTCAGGGCTTCGTCCTTGCCCGGACAGGCTTCGCAGGCTGCCTTGTATTTTTCGCAGGCTTGCCCGAGCAGACCCAGAGTTATTTCTTCATCCTTCTGAACCCGAATCTTTGCCTGGCAGGACAAGGCATTGCCCCAGTTGTAAAAAGCCTCGTGCTTGTCCGGCTTGATCCCCGCAGCGGCTGCATACTTTTGACCGGCAAGATCAAACAATCGAAAGGCCTTGGCAGGATCTTTCCGGGTGAATAATTTGGCCTGGCAGGACAAGGCATTGCCCCAGTTGTAAAAGGCCTCGTGCTTGTCCGGTTTGATTCCCACGGCAGCTTCATACTTCTCCATGGCCCGGGTCAAAAGCCCGTCCGATGGCTCCCCATCCTTTTCCGTTAAAAGTTTGGCCTGGTGGGACAGGCAGATGCCCCAACTGTTCAAAACCTCGGCATTATTTTTACGAAGCCCATGAAGTTTTTCATAGGTTTGCCCGGCTCGTTGGAACAGAAGGCCCGCCTTTGCAGGATCTGTTTGGGCCTCCAATCGAGCCTCATGGGTCAAAACCACGCCAAGCCGGTATAAGGTCTCCTGATGTCGGGGGCTCAGCGCCAAAACAGACTGGTATTTTTCCTCGGCCTGTCGGAACAGGGAAAGGATTTTCTCTTCAGAATGCCCCCCTGCTCCTGCTTGTTTGCACAGGGCATTGCCCCAGTGATTCAACCCGGCCAAATGCTCTGCAGAAGCTGCACCAGCCAAGGAAAACGCCTCCAGGGACCGATGCAGAAGATGTTTTTTGTCTTCCGGGGATTTCGCGTCCGAGGCCATGCTCAGGCAATACCCCAGGTGAAAATGGAAGAAGCCGGTTTCCGGGTAAAGATCGGCGAGTTCTTTCCAGCAGGTGGAAGCGATGTCCCAGTTCCGGCTCTCCATGGCTTTTTCCGCCATGGTTTTCAGGACGTCATCTTTTGGATCAAGGGGGGGAACTTCTCCTCTTGTTGCGGCTTGGGAAGGCTTTTTTTCCAAAGCATCCAATCGTTTTTCAAGATCCCTCCGGTTCCTGCCGGAAAAGAACTTTGAGGCCTGGAGCCCTCCCACCAGCACCGCAAGATCCAGAATCACCATGAACATCATCAAAAGGATGATCCATCGAAAGGTGCTCTCCCTCATCCGCTCCAGGGCTTGATGATTGGCAAG